>Ga0213832_1000065_pt1 | contig 212165 bp, 177 predicted proteins | sample SWATP13_FD_161660 | JGI IMG/M metagenome (GOLD analysis project Ga0213832, IMG submission 161660) | Coastal seawater microbial communities from Marineland, Florida, United States - SWA TP1 #3 | ecosystem: Environmental > Aquatic > Marine > Coastal | place: USA: Florida | collected 2016-08-06 | reverse complement strand
TATAATTCTAAACTCGTTATAACATTTTCAAATAAGTCAAAATCGGCGTGCTGTGCACAAGCCAACCTATTGTGGAATTCATAAACACTATTTGAAAATTGTCCTCGATTCATTCTTTACGCCTAACAATTTTATAGTGCGCTCGTCGCGCATCTTTCTGCCGATGTTACGCGCATGTATTAATAAATCTATTTTTAACAAATAACGTAATGCATTGCCAACTATAATATTTTTATTGACACTAAATGTATTCAGAAAAAGAAAATGCGCTAATCTCTCATTTTCTTGAATATGGGAGCACAACAACAAAACTGTATATTAATACTGTTATTTATGTCATCACCAACATAAAAGTTAGTGCAATATCAGATTATGGAGTAGAGCCAATATCAATAGGTGAATCACTGTATCTGATAGCTCAAAGGTGACCTATAGAGTAATTACGTTAACTCATTTTTGGGCAGAAACGAGTTACCTCCTAATAACTGTTGCAGCCACTAAAAATCTGTTTAGCTTCCATAAAAAGCATCTTACTTCCTCTTCAAACAATTTAGCTCGGTAAATAATCGCTGATGCAGTAACTCTAGAACATCGGCCGAAGAAAACCCTTGGTACTTCTAAGGTTGATCTAGATCAAGGAAATTTCATTCGCTGCAATCTATATTACGCGGCTGCAATTTCGTCGCGTCCGAAATCCATAATGTGGATTTTAATGGCAATACTCATTATCGTGCTTAAAGGTGTGTCATGGCATTACTCATCAATAACAAATGTATTAACTGTGATATGTGCGATCCTGAGTGTCCGAATGAGGCTATTTATATGGGCGCGAAGATTTATCAAATCGATCCTAATAAATGCACTGAGTGTGTTGGCCATTACGATAATCCGACTTGCGTGAGTGTTTGCCCTATTGATTGCATTAAACCTGATCCAAATCATCGAGAATCACTCGATGAACTTGCTGATAAGTACGTCAAACTCACTTCTCAAACGTCTTAGTCATTGTACACTCATTCTTTTTAATGGTTTTAAAGTAGCACCTTGCGTTAATTGTTCTACAATTCTAGGAACAACAATACGTTATTAATTAAGGTGTGTTATGTGGTTTGGTAAGTCTTTAGAAGCTGAAATTGCAGCATTAAAAGCAGAGCTCTACCCGCTTAAAGATCTAACAGCAGGCATTGATGAAGAAATGTTGGTTCTTAGGCTTAATGCTGATGGGGATATGGCTTATATTAACCAAAACTTTCTAGATGAATTAGGTTTCTCTCTTGAGCAGCTAATCAACTCTCCTTTTGAAAACATAGTTACACCTCAATCTAAAAGTAGTGATCAATTTATAGCGTTAAAACGCGCAATTGACTGTCAAGAGCATGGCGTCGGTCATCTACAAATAGCTCGATTCGATGGCAAGCTCGAATGGTTACGTTTAATTGCTCACCCAGTTCATACCGCAGGAGGTGAGCTGGATTATTTTGCGATTTATGGCACTGTGTTAACTGATGCCATTGCCAGCTCTCGCGAGCAACGGGATGTTATTAATGCTATCTACCGTTCAATGGCCGTTATTGAGTTTGATCTAGAAGGGGTTGTGCTTAATGCAAATGAGCCTTTCTTAGCGGCTATGGGTTATAAAAAAGACGATATTGTAGGTAAACATCACAGTATGTTTTGTGAGCCCGAGGTCGCTAACTCCGCAGAATATGAAGCATTTTGGCAGCGCCTCAGACGGGGGGAATTTATTGCTGAGCGTTTTAAACGAGTGGACCGCTATGGCAATGACGTATGGCTTGAAGCGTCTTATAACCCTATTACGAATGATTTTGGTGAGTTGTATAAGGTAATGAAGTTTGCCACTGTCATTACTGATCAAGTGAACCGTGAGCATGCTATTTCTCAAGCAGCAGAAATTGCTTATGGCACCTCAACAGAAACAGACAAGCTCGCCAAACAAGGTGCACACGTTTTACAAAGCACTATGGCTGTGATGGATGAGCTTGCGCAGCAAATGGAGCAGGCCGCACAGGAAATCGCAGCGCTTGATAAGCAATCACAACAAATAGCCAATATTGTGCAAAGTATTAGTAGTATTGCTGAACAAACCAATTTATTGGCTTTAAATGCCGCGATTGAAGCTGCTCGTGCCGGAGAGCAAGGGCGTGGCTTTGCTGTTGTAGCTGATGAAGTCAGGCAATTGGCGTCTCGTACGTCTAAAGCAACAGAAGAAATTGTTGATGTCGTAAAAGACAATCAGTCTCTTACGCAAAATACCGTGCGAGTGATAGAGCAAGGTAAAGTTAAGGCTGAACAGGGGCAAGTATTAGCGAATGAATCAGGAAAAGTCATGGAAGATATTCAGCAAGGAGCGCAGGAGGTTGTCGATGCCGTTGGGCAGTTTGCTAATCAACTAACAAGTTAAAGATGTGTTTTTCTCATTTATATTCAAATTGTTAAGTTAATTCTTATTTCGTCTTAAGAATTTTCCTATTATCGCAAAAATAGGGACTTTACTGTAACGAATACGTTAAAGTAAGCATGCATATACTATTTTGCTATGTGCGCGCCTATACATCAGACCAAGGTGTATTTTTTTCTTACCTTAACGTGAAGAGTCCCATGTTTTTTAGTCAATCATTAAAGAATAAAGTTACTGAATTAGACGATGAGTTGTTTACTGTTTCACAAGTAAAAAATACGCTCGATAGTAAAATGCTTACTTTAGAACTAGATAAAAATGCACATATCTTGTCACTGAATGAGCAAGCAACAGTTGAACTAGGTTATGAGAAAAATCAACTGGTAGGCAATCACTTCTTAGTTTAGTGCCTGAACTGGCAAGAACGACCCGTCATTACCAGAGCTTTAAAAAAGCGCTTGATGATAAAGAGGCATGGGTCGGTGCTGTACAGCTTGTAAATGCCCACAATGAACAGGCGTGGTTACGGGTTATTTTGCATCCGGTTATCAATAGACAGCAGCAGTTCCAGCAGTTCACTTTGCATGCCAGTGCACTTACCCGAACTATAGAAACATCAAGAGAAAACCAAGATTTAGTAAAAGCGATTCATCGCTCAATGGCAGTGATTGAGTTTGATTTATCTGGCCATGTAATTACTGCGAATGAACAGTTTTTACAAGGTGTGGGCTACGCAAAACAAGAAATAGTGGGAAAGCATCACAGTATATTTTGCGAGCCCGAGGAGGCAAACTCAGCAGACTACGCCGATTTTTGGAAAAAGCTTCAAAAGGGCGAGTTTATTGCGTCTCGCTTTAAACGAATTAATAAATATGGTGAACCTGTGTGGCTTGAGGCAAGCTATAACCCCGTTTTTTGTGAGCAAGGGGAGCTTTATAAAATCGTAAAATTTGCAACAGTCATTACAGAGCAAGTTAATCGTGAAATGGCAGTCTCTCAAGCTGCTGAGATTGCCTATAGTACCTCGACAGAAACTGACCAAATTGCTCATCAGGGGGCTGAGGTGTTAGGCGATATGGTGAATGTTATGGATGAACTTGCAAAAAAAATGGAGCAAGCAGCAACGGAAATAGCAGCACTTGATAAGCAATCTCAGCATATAGCTAATATTGTACAAAGCATTAGCAGTATCGCAGATCAAACTAATTTACTTGCGCTTAATGCAGCAATAGAGGCTGCAAGGGCGGGTGAGCAAGGCAGGGGCTTTGCAGTTGTTGCCGACGAAGTAAGACAGTTAGCTTCGCGTACCTCGAAAGCGACTGTTGAGATAGTTGATGTTGTACAGCAAAACAGAGCGCTGACGCAAAATACGGTAGAGGTAATTGAGCAAGGAAAAAGTAAAGCTGAGCAAGGTTACAGCCTTGCAACTGAATCTGGAAAAGTGATGAGTGACATTCAAAACGGCGCGCAAAAAGTGGTGGATGCTGTTGGTCAGTTTGCTGACCAACTTAAATAATGTTACCTGTGCTTATATTGAGTTTTGCAATAACCACGTAGAATATCAGGGTGGCGAAGTTTTATATGTTTACTTTGCCTCCCAGATACGCGTTTTCGCCAAAGTTTAAAACTTGAGTTTGTTAATTGCTCACGCATTAACGCGATAACGCTTTTTTCATTTAAGCCAAACTGTCGGTTTATCGCTTCGAATGGGGTTCTGTCTTCCCACGCCATTTCTATAATACGAGATATTTCATGATCTAAATGCTGCATTACGGCTCCTTTTTATAGCCTATACGTATTTGCAGCAGATTTAGATTATAAGATATCCTGTTGCCAGTGCTCTGCTAAAAAGTCGATGAACGCTCTGACCACATTTTGTTGGAAGTTACGTGATAAATACACTGCCCATAAGTGAGAGCCTATAGTTGTATGCTCTGGCAGTACTTTAACAAGCTCTCCCGATGCCAAATAGTCATTAGCAAGGTCACAAGGTAGGTGAGCAACCCCCATGCCTTGTTTTGCTGCTTTTAGAAGTACGCCCATATCGTTGGCAACAATGTTGCCTTTAACAGTGACTTTTTGTGTGTTGTCACCGCGTTGAAATTGCCAAATGTTGTGTTTGTTATGAATAAGGCAATTGTGTGCAGTTAAGTCACTCGGTTCATTAATTGGTGGGTTTGCAGCTAAATAATCGTGTGATGCACACACAGCGGTTGCGATATACATGAGCTTGCGGGCAATGAGCCCTTCATCTGGCTGATGAATGTAACGCAAAGCGATATCAACGCGGTCATCAACAAGCTGCGATAAACTATCTGAAAGTAACAGCTCAAATCGCGTCTGTGAATGGCGTTTGGTAAACACTTCAATGGCATCAAACAGTTTATGTTGGCCAAGCCCAATAGGGGAGGCAACGCGAATAGTCCCCACCAATTCATTGTTATGGCTGTGTGCACGGCTTTGTAAATCAGACACTTGAGTTAGTATTTGCTGGCAGTAGCTAAGGGCTTCTTCTCCTTGAATTGTTAAACTTACTTTTCGTGTTGTGCGATGAAATAACCTTAAATTTAGCCACTTTTCAATATCTTGAATATGCCTAGAAACTTGTAACCGGCTTAAGCCTAAATGTTCAGCGGCCTGAGTAAAGCTGCCTGTACGGGCAACTTCGACAAAGCTAGTAATTGAATTGAGTTTGTCCATTGGTATCTTAAACTGAAACAATGTGTATCTATATAGTGTGTTTATCAGTAATTAGTGAACAAGTAAACTGCAATCATTGAAACAAACAACGGAGCATTCCTCATGAAATTAGCAGTTATTGGCGCAACTGGTTGGATTGGCAGTCACATTACTTCAGAAGCAATCGCACGTGGTCATCAAGTAAATGCATTAGTTAGAGACGCAGGTAAAGTAACCCAAGATAACGTTACTGTGACTGAATTTGATTTAACAAACGATGATATCGCAAGCGCAGCAGCGGGGAGCGATGTTGTTATTGCTGCAATTGGGGGGCGTGCTTTAGGTAACCATGAAATTGTGGCAAACACAGCAAAGCAATTACTAAACGCGCTTGCAGGTACTGGCACACGTATTTTATGGGTGGGCGGTGCTGGTAGCTTAGAAGTGGCACCCAGTGTAACACTGGTATCAAGCCCTGATTTTCCTGCTGAATACAAAGCAGAAGCCATTGCTCAAGGTGATGCACTTGATGTATTTAGAACATCAACAACAGACACACCATGGACATTTGTGTCACCCGCTGCGGTTATTTACCCTGGTGAGTCAGAAGGTCCATACCGTGTCGGTGGCGATAGCTTTTTTACTGATGCAAACGGCGAAAGCAAAATATCAGTCACCGATTATGCAAAAGCAATGCTTGATGAAGCACAGTCGGCAGCACATTTAAATCAACGCATTAGTATTGCTTACTAATAACGAGTCTTTCTTCAGGCTCATAAAGTGGTATTCTTAAGCGATGTGTTAAGTTATCTATTTATTTTATGAGCCTGCTATTTTCTGTTGCACTTGCAACCATACCCGCCTTACCTGAGCCCGTTGCCAACAACGCTGTAGCCAAAGTTGTTATTGATGAACACGCCTACTTTTTAAGCTTTATGGGCTTGGGGGCAGGCAAAGCACACAATGATGTTCACAATAAAGTATGGGTACTCAAAGTGGGCGATAACGCGTGGCAAGCGGCTAAAGCGGTGCCAAGTACATTGCCCCTTACTGGTCGTTTAGCGAGTACCGCAGTGGGTGTTGGTCAACATGCCTATGTATTTGGTGGCTATACCGTTAGCGCCGTTCATCAAGAAATCTCTACACCCGATGTATATCGCTATGATGTGCGCTCTAATTCATATACGCAACTTGCTAATATGCCAGTGCCGGTGGATGACAGTGTGGCGCTTTCATATAAGCAGCGTTATATCTATTTAGTCAGTGGTTGGCATAACGATGGCAATGTTAACCTTGTACAAGTGTATGATACGCAAACAGATACATGGCAACAGGCTTCGCCCTTTTTAGGTCGACCGGTGTTTGGCCAAGCGGCGGCAATTAGTGGTAACACAATTTTGGTGTGTGATGGTGTAAAAACACAGGCGAATGCAGATAAGCGTCGTTCTTTTGCTGCGGTTGCACAGTGTTTAAAAGGCACGATTGATGCAAATAACCCATTAAAAATAGATTGGCGTACCGTGCCACATCCAACAGGTGTTGCCCATTACCGTATGGCTGCAACCAGTTTTAATGGCGACATTTATATGATGGGCGGCTCTGATAACCCATATAACTACAATGGCATGGGATACGACGGTAAACCAGCGCCAGCGAGTGATCATGTTTGGCGCTTTGATGTTGATAAAAACAGTTGGCAAGTGATGCCAAAAGCCGATACTGCGAGCATGGATCATCGAGGTTTATTAGAGCACCAAGGAAGTTTGTATCGTCTTGGTGGTATGGACAATAATCAACAAGTGACAGCCGATGCACTTGGTTACAAGGTGGCCCTTTCTTTATGAATACACTCTATATTACTGGGGCGGGAGTGAGTGCCGCTAGCGGTATACCGACCTTTCGTGGCGAAGATGGCTTTTGGACCATTGGTAGCAAAAATTACACGCCGATGGAAATGGCAACCCGTGCTATGTACGAAAACAATCCCCGCGAGTTTCTAGCTTGGTACTATCATCGTTTTGCAACGTATCGGCATCACGGTCCCAATGAGGTACATCATTGGTTGAGTGATAAAAATCTCATTACGCAAAATATAGATGGTCTTGATGGCAAAGCAGGTAACACCGATTTTATTGCTATTCATGGTCGCTTAGATCAAATGACACTGTTTCACCACCAAGGTGACGATGCAATGGCGTTTAACGCACCGTGGGATAAGGTCAACGAAGACAATCTACACAACTCATTGCTTGAGGTGTTCAATATCAGTAATGAAAGCCCCAAGCTTAACGAATCGTTTAAGCCTTACGTATTGTTATTTGATGAATACTACACTGAACTTTATCGAATTTCTGAGGCGCAACAGCGCATGCTCGATGCCGATAAAATCGTGTTTATCGGCACCTCGTTTAGCGTCAATATTACGCAAATGGCACTTGATATTGCGCGCAGCCAAGGCACACCAATTGACGTGGTTGACCCCGATCCTACTCACGTATTTCATCCTAATGTAACCTACCACAAGATGACTGCGCTTGAGTATGTGCAGCAGCAAGGGTAAAAAATAAGGCGCTTATATTAAGCGTCTTATTTATTTTATATTACTGCTGTTCAGCTTTTGTTGCTGTGATGTTTAAGCGCGCTTGTAAGGGATCAGGTAAAAATTCTGCAGTCCCAGACTTGCTCATTTGCAGTATAAAAGATTCATCATTTTTATATGCTTGCCATGTTGGTAAACCTGGGCCATTTGGTGTGCCTAATTTAATAAAATTAGTCACATAACGGTGCATTATTTTAGCGGCTTGCTTATCTTGCTCGGTGGTGACATGCCCATATTTAGCTGCCACAGTATTAAAAAAGTACGGGATTTCGCTGGCGTGCTCTGCACCAGGTTTATCTAAGGTTTGTGCAACATAACCAAAACGATATAAAAAGGCATTTTTACCCATATCTGTCACACGTTTTGCAACGAACCTTGCTGGCTCTTGCATTAAAGCATCTTGACCTACTTGGTAATTGAGTAAAGGTAATGGTGTTTTGCCATTTGCATCGTAAGTCATTTTTGCTTGTGTACTGTGCGGAGCAAAGCTTGCGAACAGTGACTCTTTTGAAGCAAAATTAGCAAAGCCTAAATCCATATCTGTGGTGCCAACCATGGTTGCAACATGGCTAAATGTGCCTTTACTCAAGCGCGCTTCAGTGGCCGAATTGATGATTGTGCCATCAATAATTGGCCCGCCAACGTAAGTAGACTGATCATTATTTTGTCGGTTTAATGTGCTCAGATTGAGGTTATCAACCACGTCTTGTGCAGGTAACTCACGTAGCGCCGCAAGGGCATTTTCATCACTGCCTAAAATGGTGTGTTGCTTGGCAAAGTTTTCGCCAGTTTTTTCGGCACTTAATACAGTGTTGTCATCACTCTTAAGCGGCAACTGCTTAAATAGCTCTCGTCCGCCGGCTGACATAATAATCGCTTGTTGGAATAAGCCATTGGCAGCAGGGGTTTGCATCATTGCATGCACCGATGCGCCACCAGCAGATTCACCCATAAGTGTCACTTTAGAAGCATCACCACCAAATTGAGCGATATTTTGTTTTACCCACTCAAGGGCGGCAATTTGATCCATTAATGCGTAGTTGCCCAGTGCATCGTTTTCAAAACGAGTAAGAGCAGGGTGGGCAAAAAAGCCAAATCGGCCTAATCGATAATTAAAGCTAACAAAAATAACGCCTTGTTTAGCAAAGCTTTCGCCTGAGTAAACAGCGGGAGATGCGCCACCATTTACAAAGCCACCACCGTGTATCCATACTACAACAGGGTAAGGAGTATCGCTGTGTTTAGTGGGTTTAAATACATTTAAATAAAGGCAGTCTTCCGATGGCGTTGTTGTAAGCGGTGCAGCATCGCCAGCAAATGGTTTTTGCATACAGTCAGGGGCGTAATTGCTAAGCACTTTCACATCTTGCCATTTTGGCACAGGCTGCGGTGCTCGCCAGCGTAAATCACCGACAGGGGGAGCTGCATAAGGAATGCCTTTATAAGTTATTACGCGACCTTGTTGCTGTCCTTGGATTAATCCACCATCGACTTTGATATTGTTACTTTTAGGTTGCTCTTGGCAGCCTTGTAAAAAAAGAGCTGAGCATAGTAATACAGAAGCACACAGCATAGAGTTAAAAAAACGAGATGTCATCACATAGCCTAGGTAGAACTGGTTAGGCTTATAATATTAACATATTCATACAGTAACAACGAGAAAACCAGTACAGAACCAAGGGGGAGTCTGTACTGGTTTTGTATTTGGCTAAACCACGCGGCGCGTTGTTCATTAAAAAGACTAAGTGAGTCTTTTATCACTTGGGCAGAAGTGAGCCAAATTTAGTTAACGCTTAAAAGCGTGTACGAATACCTAGCGTAATACGACGCTCAAAGATATTTTGAGTGATCACATTATCTGACCACTGGGCGTATATATCTTCTTTTTCTTCGGTTAAATTGCTGATTGACGTATAAATGCTCGTGTCTTCTGCAAATTCATAACCAGCATACATGTCATAATACAGTGTACTTTTAGTCCAAAATGGCACCACGCCTTCGCCCATAGCGGAGCTTAAGCTATCGAGACGATCACTACGATAGTTTGCAGCTAAGCGAAGTTGTAATGGGCCTTTTTCATACCATAAAACAGCATTAGCTGATTTTTCAGAGTTGTCTTGAATTGGTAAGCTCTTACCGTAAACATCGACGTTAGCGCTGTCACTTGGGGCATAGGTAAAGTTTAGAGATGTACCTAAACCATCAAAAGGTTCTGGTAAGAAGTCGAATGCTTGTTGATAGGTAACTTCAAAGCCTTTGATTTCACCACCTTCGCCATTAATTTCGGTCGTTACAGGTACTTCGCGACGAATTACGCCGTCAATGTCTGGCAGACCTAGCATTACAGTGCCACTTTCGACAAATGATTCTATATCCATTAAGAAAGCAGAAATACTTAATAAGCCACTTTCATTAAAATACCACTCGGCAGATAAGTTATAGTTAGTTGCGCGCCAAGGCTCTAAGTCTGGATTACCATTTTGCGTGCCTTGTACCGCAACGAGTAAGTCTGGGCTCACACCGAGTTCAGCTGCGAGGATATCACCAGCACGAGTACGACCAACACTGATGCCGCCTGCAAGTTTACCAATGTCCAGCGTTGTCATTGTTTTGCCGTAACCAGCACGTAGAATGAAATCTTCAGTGAGGTTTAAATTAAAGTTCATTGATGGTAAGAAGTCTGAATAATCACGACTTAACCATTTTTCACCTGTTTTTTCACTGGCGGTACATAATGAACATGGACGTGCTGAACCGAGTTGGTTTTGTAACATGTCGAGTTCTGTTTTGATGTATTGCGCACCAATATTTGCGGTGTAACTCATCTCAGCCAACTCACCTGCAAAATTAAATTTAAAGTAAGCTGATTGGGTTTGCTCTTTTACTTTGTAAGTGCGTGATGGGTTAGCCAGTCGTTTATTGCCTGGGTAAATAGCATTTTGGAATGCCATAGGGTCATCCATTACCTTCGGATCGATAAGATAAAACCCTTGTCCTACACCACCTGGTCCAAAGTCATTTATTTGGTTTACCCAGCCGTCTGGTAAATCACTAAAATAGTTGGGATGACCAATCGTTAAATCACCACCCGCAACGCTGTTTTCACCATCGCCATTGGTATCGCCTAAAGAGGCCCCAGAGTCTTTCCACATGACATCAGCGGTAATATCACCAGATGTAAATGGTGCCACTAAAATATACGTTTCCCGCTCGACATCGCGTTTTGATGCCCGTAATCCAAAATCGACGTTAGTGAGGTGGTCTGTTGAAAATTCATAACGGCCATCAAGTCTAGCAACATCAAGCGTTGCTTCTTCTTCGAAGTTATTTTCTGAGTAAGTTGATACTAGGTTATATTGATTGATATCGCTGCCAAAGCCTTCCTCAAAACCTAGGGTGATGTACTCGCCAGTACGAGAGAAATCAACCATGACAGGATCTGGGCCAACACCATTTGGGTTAACCGGTGTTGCACCTGTGCCGTCGTTCCTAAGTAGGCCATGTTGTGCGCCAGAGGTTAAATAACCATGCGCTACATTTTCGGTATGACCGCGCTCGGCACTACCATGTATGTATCTGAACTCACCTGAAAGAGGGCCATCTCCTTGGTATTCAAAGAGTAAGCTTGCGTTAGTTGATTCACGATCATTGGTTAAGCTTTCTGAATAAGCACTGACACGTCGTGCTTCTAATGTGGCGTTGTTAACAGTGTAAATTTGCCCACCACGGTCGTTGTCGAGGCGTGGTATAAAGTTATCTGAATAAGCCCAAATTTCGCCGCGGGCATTATCGACCATCATCCCTTGCTTGCGATCCGCATCATCCATGTCGGTATAGAATATATCACCGGTAAAAGTCAGTGAATCAGACAACTGATATTGCACAGTGGTGTTTAAGCCGAGGCGATCTCGTTCGGTTTCTCGGTGCATTACGCCATAAAAACGTTGGCTGTAGTAACTGTCGTTTAAGTCTCCATCACCATTGAAATCTCGTGAGGTTTCATTTTGAATCTCGTTGGAGGTTAAAATCGTGCCATTACGGTAGTTAGCAAGTGTACTTTCATCATAAGCGGCAGTGAAAATAATACCAAATTTGTCATTGTTATAGCCCGCAAATGCCACTAATTTAGGATCGGTTTCTTCTGATAAGCTGCCGCGTGTCGCTTCGCCTGTAAATGAAAAAGTCGTGCCTTGTTCTAAGTTGAATGGGCGGCGAGTTTTTAGATCTAATGTGCCTGAAATACCACCAGCGAGAATATCGGCTTGGGGAGACTTGAGTACATCAATACCCGATAAAAGCGCAGCAGGTACGTCAGTGAAGTCAGGTTGAAGTGTTGTAATTGAGCCTGCACTTAAAAATTGTTCGCCATTTAACAGCGTTGTCACTTGCGGCATACCACGAACATTAATCGTTGAGCCTTCGCCTGCTGAGCGACGAATTTGAATACCGGGTATACGTTGTAGAGTATCTGCAATGGTCACATCGGGTAATTTACCAATATCTTCTGCGGTGATTGAATCCATCACACCAGTACTAAAGCGTTTGTTATTAATATCTTGCTTGTTACTGGCTGCAATACCACGTACCTCGATGGTTTCTATTTCATCGTTTGTCAAATCACTTTGCTGTGCGGCTACTGTATTTAGGCCACTTAGCCCACAAATGACAGCTGCCACAGCCTTAGCCGTTATGCTTGGCGAGAGTGTATGTTGGTGACGGGTTTTAGTTTTCATTTTAAACGTTCCTCATCCTGTATTTTTAAAGTTAATTATTATCATCTGTTAATTTGTAACACGTATTGACTGTTGGTGTGTTATTAATTAACATTAGATTTAACAAAATTGCAATACCCATTACATTAAATAAGTCACATTTTTTGTATGGTTTTTAATGAAAAGTAATTAACCAGCTGATTTACATGAAGAGTTTTTGAATGAAAAAATTAAGCGTTGCAAACTTGGAAACCGTAAGCCGAGCCAATAAAGGACTCGGTAATGTTCAGCAGCTTCACAAATCAGGGTGGAACATTGCACAGCAAGATGTCAGTTTGCCATGTTTGTGTCTGTATGAATCACGCCTATTGAATAACATTAGCTGGATGGCTGACTATACCAACCAAAGCCATGTGTTATTTGCTCCGCATGGTAAAACAACCATGACACCTGCCATCTTTAAAAAACAATTAGCGGCTGGAGCATATGCAATTACTGTGGCAACCACAGCTCAAGCTGTTGCAGCAGTAACGAGTGGCGCTGAGCGAGTTTTGATGGCAAATCAATTGATTGGTCGGGCAAACTATCAACAGCTTGATGATTTGCTCAGTAGCAATGAGATTGTATTTTATTGCTTGGTCGATAACCTTGATAACGTACGCATGCTTGGTGAGTACTTTGCTAATACTCAGCACACCATTCATGTACTGATTGAGCTTGGCGTTCCTGATGGCCGCTGTGGTGTGGTTAACAGTCAATTATTGGCAGAGTTGATCGCAGAAATAGCAAAATTCGATTCATTAGCTCTCGCGGGTATAGAGGTTTATGAAGGTGTGCTGGGCGATCCCCTTGCCGTGAGTCAATTTCTTGAGTATGCGGTTGCGACCTGCAAACAGCTTATCGCCGATAATGCGTTTGATACTAAGCAAGTGATGATCACCGCTGGTGGGTCGGCTTACTACGATTTAGTGTGTGAGGCATTTCATCCAGATAATTTAACCGAGAATATGCTAGCCGTGTTGCGACCTGGTTGTTATGTCACTCATGATCAGGGAATTTATGAGCAAGCTCAACAGCAAATATTAGCGCGCAATGAATTGGCATGCTCTTTGGGGAGTGAGCTGACATCTTGCTTAGAAATTTGGGCGTATGTGCAGTCAATGCCCGAGCCAGGAAGGGCCATAATAGGTTTTGGTAAACGAGATGCAGCGTTTGATGCAGGGTTTCCAATCCCAACACTTCATGTTGATCAACAAGGGCAAATAAGCGCTGCAAATAGCAATTGGAAAATAGAAAAAATGATGGACCAGCATGCCATGATGAAAGTACCCAATGATACCACACTTCGTGTTGGCGACATTGTAGCCTTTGCTACCTCTCATCCGTGCTTAACATTCGATAAGTGGCGCTACATCAACGTAATAGACGATAACTACAATGTGGTTGATGTCGTCGAGACTTATTTTTAGGAGAAAGACGTTTGGATATAGTTTCAAGAATAAAAGAGCGCTTGGGTCATCTACGCCAATCAGAACAAGCTGTTGCTCAGTTAATTTTAGCTGATTTGCAATTTGCAGCCTCGGCAAGCATTAGTGATTTGGCTGACAAAGCAAACGTGAGTCATGCATCAATTACGCGTCTAGCGAAAGCGCTTGGTTGTAATAATGTCCGTGATATGAAGTTGCAGTTAGCGCAATCTTTAGCGGTTGGTGAGCGTTTTATCACTGAAAATAACACTCAGCGTGAAGATATACCGGCAATTTATCAGGCCATTCATGACATTTTGGATGTCAATGCAGGGCTAATTAATCAAACGGATGTTGAGCAAGCAGCTCATTACATTGCAAATAGTCGCCATAGTTTAATTTTTGGTGTGGGTGGAGGAAGCTCAGTGGTTGCTCAAGAGTGCCACAACCGATTATTCAGGCTTGATATTTTAAGCAATGCTTACAGTGACCCTGTAATGATGCGCATGACAGCAGCAAGTGTCGATGTGTGTGATGTTGTGGTGGTGTTATCACTAACAGGCTGTACCAAAGACTTAATTGATGCAGCGAATATCGCGAAAGATTATGGAGCAAAAGTGATTGCTATTTGCCCAGAGAGTGAACTTGCTAACACTGCCTCCATTCATTTACCAATAAAAACAAATGAATCTGACTATATTTTCACACCGAGTACAGCGCGTTATGCCATGTTAGCCGCAGTCGATGTACTAGCAAGTGAAGTGGCCATTTTAACGCAGAAAAAATCACGCGAAAAACTACGTCGTATTAAACACGAGTTAGATGAATATCGCCAAGGACCTGATCGCGCCCCACTAGGAGATTAATGATGCACAGCAAAGACTCACCGCCTGTGGATACATTGATTCTAGGCGCGAAGGTATTTGATGGCCAAGGTAATGAAGCCTCAATCACTGATGTAGCGATAAGCGATGATCGCATAATAGCAATTGGCAAGCTCAACGAATTGCCTGCTAAACAAGTTATAGATGCAAAAGGGTTATGCTTAGCGCCTGGTTTTATTGATGTACATACCCATGATGACTTGGAAGTACTGCGCAATCCTAGTATGGCTGCGAAGATCAGCCAAGGTGTCACAACGGTCATTACTGGAAATTGTGGGATCAGTGCAGCCCCTGCTGTGCTAAATGAAGCAGCCCCAGATCCGATGAACTTATTGGGGGCACTTAGTGAATTTAAATTTGCCACCATGGCTGATTATATTCACGCTTTGCAAGCAAGACCTGCAAATGTGAATGTAGCGGCTTTAGTAGGCCATACTACATTGCGTAATAATGTCATGGATGATCTTTTGCGAGGTGCAAATGATGCAGAGATTAAGCATATGTGTAAAGAGCTTGATGCTGCTCTTGCAGCTGGCGCGATTGGCTTGAGTACGGGGCTTGCTTATAAAAATGCGAATCAGGCACCCAGTGATGAAGTTCAAGCCTTTGGCCCTGTTTTAAAAGCCCATGACGCTATCTATACAACTCATTTGCGTACTGAGTTTGACGCTGTCATTGAGGCGATGGATGAAGCGTTTGCGATGGAGCAAGCTTTTGATATAAAAGTTATTATTTCGCATTTGAAATGCGCTGGTAAAAATAACTGGGGACGTGCGCCAGAGCTTATTAATCGGTTTTCAAACCAAGGTTCGCACTCTCGCTGCAGTTGCGATGCTTACCCTTATGCAGCCAGTTCAAGCACTTTGGACTTAAAACAAGTGACCAGCGACTTCGAAATTTTTATAACGTGGTCAGAGCCTCACCCCGAAATGGCGGAGCGTTCGCTGCAAGATATTGCAGATACGTGGCAGTTGTCGTTACTGGAAAGTGCTAAGAAGCTGCAACCGGCTGGTGCTGTTTATCATGGGCTTGATGAGCAAGATGTGGCAATTATTCTAGCCTTTGAAAAAACCATGATTGGCTCCGATGGTCTGCCGTGTGATCCCCATCCGCATCCTCGTTTATGGGGATCGTTTCCTCGTGTATTAGGTAAGTACGCACGTGATGAGGGCATTTTCTCACTCGCAACAGCAATACATAAGATGACAGGACTCAGTGCTCGTAATTACGGTTTAACTGACCGTGGTGAGATTAGCGTAGGAAAGTTTGCTGATTTGGTGCTTTTTGACAGCGATGCCATTTGCGATAACGCCACATTTATTGACTCTGAATTACCAGCATCAGGTATTCACAGAGTATGGACCAATGGTCAACCAACCTTTATTGATGACCAAGTAATGCCTGCATATTCGGGCAAGTTTTTAACTTCAACTGGAGAGTAATATGATTAAACGTATAGGAACAGAGGGCGGTACAGGCACCGGTGGTCAGCATTTACCTTTTGCACGAGCCATCGAAGCTGGGGGCTGGTTGATGGTGTCTGGGCAAACGCCAATGAAAGACGGTGAAGTGGTTGAAGGTGGCATTATCGATCAGTCTCGTTTAGCGATTCAAAACTGCATCGATATTATGGATGAAGCGGGTTATGGCCTTGAACATGTTGCGCATGTCAAAGTGATTTTAACGGATGCGCGTTACTTTCAATCATTTAATAAGGTGTTTAAAGAGTTTTTTGGTGAGCACCCGCCTGCTCGAATTTGTGCCGTCGCAGACCTTGTTGTTGACTGCAAAGTTGAAGTCGATGTGACGTGTTATAAAGCCCCATAAATTAAAAAAGTTCGACAGCTTAGGCTGTTGAACTCATACATAAAAATAATTATAAGCACCAAAGCCATGTAATAAGCATAAAGCAATGATAATAATTTGGCTGAGGTGAAGCAGGATGTTGTATGAAGTGGCAATTACTAATGGCCTTTTTAGGCTACCTGATTTTTATGATCTGGTTTGGCTGGTGGGTAAGTCGTAATAGCAAAACCGGTGACGACTTTTTACTAGGCGGACGAAATCTTCCTTTTATTTTAACCTTGGGTACAACCGTTGCGACTATGGTTGGCACGGGCTCCTCAATGGGGGCAGTTGGCTTTGCTTATAACAATGGCTGGGCAGGGATGATTTATGGACTTGGTGGAGCATGCGGCATATTGCTGCTAGCAAAGCTATTTGCACCTGTCAGAAAGCATGAATTTATGACCATGAGCGAAGAGGTTTCTTTTTATGTTGGGGCTGATCCGCTTGTTAAAAATACTATCGCTATATTCATTTTTGTAGCCAGTATTGGCTGGCTTGGCGCCCATATTCTAGGCGGCGGAATGTATTTGGCTTGGTTAACGGGATTATCACCACTGAGTGCTAAATTGTTCATTGCTCTTGGGTTTAGTATTTATGTGGTAATAGGTGGCTATGTTGCCGTTGTGTGGACAGACTCTATTCAAGCTCTAGTATTGTTTATAGGGTTTTTCTTGATGGCGGGTGTTGCGCTCTATCAAGCGGATGGTTTGATGATGATCAACGAAGCACAACCTGTACTGAATCAAAGCTTTTTATCACTCGATAAAATAGGTGTTGTACATGGTATTTCGTTGTTTTTTGCAGTCTTGGTTGGCGTACTCGTTGCACCGTCATTTCGCCAACGGATATATTCTGGCAAGCATGTTCGCAGTATTCGTCAGTCATTTTATTTATCTGGCGGTTTATATCTGCTGTTTGCAATTGTACCTGCCATAATAGGTATGGCTGCATACAAGCTCAACCCAACCCTTGAAAATAGTGCCTTTTCATTTCCTTATATGGCCTTTGAGCTTCTTCCTTTTGGCTTGGCGGCGTTGGTAATAATTGCTGGACTCTCAGCCACTATTTCAAGTGCCAGTTCCGATGCCATTGCGGCGGTAAGTGTATTGATTCGTGATATCTATATGCTGGTATTTAAACGGATGCCACATGCCAGTGAGGTCGTTTTGCTATCACGCATAGGTTTAGTGCTAACAATTGGCACGGCTTTACTTTTGGCGTTACTTACTAACGATGTCATTGGTTACATCACCAATATGATTGCGACATTGATGTCGGGGTTGTGTGTTTGTGTACTGCTTGGGCATTTTTGGCCCCGATTTAATTGGCAGGGCGCTATGACGGCATTATTAGTGTCATTTATTGTGTCAATGGCGGTAATTTTAACGCCAAGTTGGCAAGCTTATTGGAGTAACCCCATTATTCCAGCAACATCTGCATCAATGCTGCTTTGTATTATTGTGACCTTACTTACCCCAAAACAGCGCTGCAGTAGCGAACAAGCATTAGCAATTTTAAATAAGCAAAGAGAGGCGATGCATCATGATTAATGTGGCCTTTTTTGGCGAAGCAATGCAAGAGCTTGACGGTGATAACAGCATTCGATTTGGTGGCGATGTTTATAATACTGCGGTGTATTTTAAGCGCTTACAATTAAAAAATACGAAGGTAAACTTTGTAACGGCGCTGGGTAGTGATGAAGTAAGTGACGTTGCACGTTGCCTTTGGCAGAAGCAGGGCTTGTCGCTTGACTACTTGCAAATAGCAGCGAATAAAACCCTTGGTAGCTACGGTATAACAACCGATGCAAAAGGAGAGCGTAATTTTAGTTATGAACGTGATGACAGCGCTGCCAAGCAGTATTTTTATTTAGATACACAGCACAGGTTCGTTAATGCCTTGTGCGAAGGAAATATGAGTCATTGTTATTTCTCAGCGATTAGTATAGCTATTTTAGATACACCAAGCCGACAATTATTATTAGATGCATTGCATTCCTTTAAAACGGCAGGCGGCAAAGTGATTTTCGATAGTAATTATCGGTCTGTACTTTGGCAATCAGACGATGCTGCTGGGTACTTTAAAAAAGCATTCCAGCTTGCTGATTATTTGTTTGTTACCGATGATGATCATTATGGGGTGTTTGGTGAATGCACAGAGCAGCAGTTAGTCGCGTTTTATCAACAATGTTCATCTGACCTTGTTGTGATAAAGCAAGGACTGGCAGATACACTGGTGCTTGAGCATGGAACATTGCAACGCTTTCCTGTGACGCCTGTAACACAGGTTATAGATACAACATCAGCTGGAGATGCTTTTAGTGCTGGCTTTTTAGCTGCATTTTTACCGACGGGATCCATTACATACGCCGTAGAGATTGCTCAGCAATTGGCGAGTCAAGTTATCGTTGCTAAAGGGGCGATAGTCGCAACCAACATTCAATTAGAGCATAGTGAGGGTTAAACCATGTCATTTATTTTACGCGTTGTATTTTGTAGTCTTTGGATACTAAGTGTTGCGCATGCTAAATCATTACCTTTAATGCCGATGCCTGCAAATATCACAGAGCTTGAAGGCAAGTTTCAATTAGATCAAGAAAACTTAACTGTCTATATAGCTGAGAAATACCGAGACCCTAGTGAAGGGTTATTTGAGCACGCTGCGTTTATTCAGCAGTTTGCAAAGGTCAATTGGGTAGAAAAAAATAAAGCACAGCTGGTTATCGACGTTGATAACTGGCTACCCGCAGTCCCTACTTTAGGTGTGGATGAAAGTTACCAGTTGAGTATTAGTTCGCAAGGTATTTTACTCAAGAGCGCGACTCAGTTTGGTATACTTCGAGGATTTAGCACCTTGTCGCAGTTAGTTTTTTCAACAAAGCAGCCTTACTTACTGAGTGCGATAAAAGTTGATGATACGCCAGCGTACCCGTGGCGAGGACTACTGTTTGATAGTGTTAGACATTTTTTACCAATTGCAGATGTAAAGCGTACCCTTAGAGGGCTTGCCTTAGCAAAAATGAATGTATTTCATTGGCACCTCACAGATGATCAAGGCTGGCGTATAGCGCTTAAAAGTTACCCTAAATTACATCAACATGCTTCGGATGGGCTTTATTACACACAGCAGCAGATTAAAGACGTGGTTAGCTATGCCGCACAGTTAGGTATTCGAGTGGTGCCGGAGTTTGATGTGCCAGGGCACGCGAGCAGTATTGTGCTTGCTTACCCTGAGCTCGGCAGTGGGACAACTCCTACGTCGATAGAGCGCCATTGGGGGGTATTTAGACCCTTATTAGACCCTAGTAATCCAAAAGTGTATACATTTGTAGAGGACGTTGTAAAAGAGCTAACGGAGCTATTTCCCGACGCTTATTTACATATCGGTGGTGACGAAGTGGATGCGCGTGACTGGCAAGAAAATAAAAAAATACAAGCATTTATGGCTGAGCATGACTTACCAGATAGCCACGCATTACATGCTTATTTTAATCAACGTGTTGCTAAAATCTTAGCTAAATATAATCGCAAAATGATTGGTTGGGATGAAGTATTACATCCAACACTACCTAAGCAAACATTAGTGCAGTCTTGGCGTGGTCATCATTCTCTTGCTGCCATTCAAAAGGCAGGATTTGATGGTTTATTATCCAGTGGTTTTTACATCGATCAGCCACAATGGACAAATTACCATTATCGTAATCACCCTGAGCCTATAAAGCGTGACTCATTAACCGCAAGCAACATTTTAAGCAGCGCACAGTTCACTCTAACACGCCTTAAGGGCAGTGCTGTTACCGGCGACATAAGTGTATTTACAACTGCCAATTCAGAGCTTGCCGCTTTAGTTACGATAACAGGCAAAGGGGCGTTTATAACAAAAAATGTGAAACAACGAGCAGCAGGGTTCGAAGTATTAATTGATACATGGATGGGGCCTACGATGCTGGTTGTTGCGACTAACAAAGTGAGTAACTTACCAGCATTTGTTGGCAATACCCCGTATGACTTACAGACTAAACCTGATGAGAAACCCAGTATTCAAGTGCTTAATCAAACATTACACGATACGCAGCAGGTGAAAAAGTCAGGCGAAGTATTGGGCGGTGAGGCGACAATATGGGCGGAGCTAATCACGACAGACACCATAGATACACGCCTTTGGCCACGCGTTTATGCTATTGCTGAGCGCTTTTGGTCACCCAAGAGTATGACCGATGAGCGAGATATGTATCGCCGTTTAGCGATTATGGATGAATTTGCTATACAACATGGTAGTAAACATAAGGCGCAATTTATTTCTCGTCTTGAAAACGTGTTAGCTGATAATGCCAATCAGGCTAATATCAATACACTACTAACATTTAGTACGTTTATTGAGCCTGCACATTATTATACTTTGCACCATTTAGCCTATTTGCGAAATGAATATCACCATGATGCGCCACTTGATAAGCTTGTTGATGTACTCCCTGTTGAAAGTTTGCAGCTACGTGCGTTTAATTATCAAGTTGAAGACTTTCGACAGCAATGCGCTACAGAGCTAAAAGAAACGTTGCAGTCACAAGTCAGTCGTTGGAGAGAATTTATAACTGACCAGCAAAAGGTTATTGAATCAATTCCTGAGTGGCAGCAGGTTTACAAGCAAATAGAGGCATCTTTTAACACGAGTGATGTTCAACCTATTGCGAATAATAATGGCACTATTGCTCATGTTATCGCTTCATTGAATCATTACAAAGAAGCAAGCAACCATTGCGAAAGTATGAAAAAGAGTCACTTTTGATATTTATCCCCATGCTTTATTGCTAATCTAAGAGCACAGCTTTTAAATGTTAAGGTGTGTATGTTAGATAAAGTACTGCATGATTTTTTAGTTATTTGGGCCACAATTGACCCAATAGGCACGATGGCACTGTTTGCTGCTCTAACGGCAAAATTACCTGCTAAAAAGCGGCGCAAAACAGCCTTTAAAACGGTGGGATATGCAGCCATTGTACTTATAGGCGCCATAGTTATTGGTCAGTTACTATTGAGTGCAATGGGCATTAGCTTGTTATCATTTCAGGTTGCTGGTGGCATCATTTTATTTTTATTTGGCCTGCAAATGATATTTGCTGATGATTCTTCACAGGGGGATATTGAACCGCAACATGATATTTCCGTTTTTCCTTTAGCTATCCCAGCAACGGCTTCACCTGGAGCAATATTGGCAGTTATCTTAATAACGGATAACCATATATACACCATAAAAGAGCAAGTTATAACGGCTCTAAATATGCTAGGGGTGTTGTTAATAACGCTTGTGTTGTTATTACTCAGTGGTCGCATTTTAAAATTAATAGGCACTGGCGGTGCGTCAATTCTAACACGTATTATGGGGTTGATTTTGGCCGCTTTGTCTGTTGAATTTGTAATGGAAGCATTGGGTGTAGCTAAGTGGATAGCAAGTAATTAAGCCCGCATAGCGGGCTTAATTTGCAAGCTGTAATATTATTCAGATACAGTGAATGAAACCTCTAAGTCGTCGCCAGAAATGACTGTTACAGGTTTAACCTGATAAAGAGTGAAAGCCTCGTCTTGCGCTTCTGCATCATCAATATGTGCTGCACATGTGTATGCTAATTGATAATCACCAGGTTGTACGAATGCAAGCTCAAACTCAAATTGATTGTCATCACTATCGAATACCACATCAGCTGTTGCAAGCGGGGCATCAGCAGGGGTCTCATCTTCATTTTCTTCGTAGTTATCCATTGGGACTTCTACGTCGCTGCTGTATAGGTAAACAGCATGGCCAAACGAGCCATCTTCAAGAGCGATATCGATATTATCTGTTTCGCAGTTAGCGATTAATACGTCGCTTACTGTTCCTTCAATATCTTCAGATTCAGCAAGGTTTTCTAAGCGTACGCCACGAGGTTTCAAGAAAATCTCGTCACTATTTTGTGGATCAACCAATGACTTTTTAAGATCAAATTCCATTACAAAATCGTTACCAGCTTGGTTAAGTGTAAAACCATCTAGCTGGATTTCGCCTACACCATCGTTGCCTTTGCGTTTTACAACCAGTGGCGCGATGCTGTCATCTTCATATACAACATGTGAAGTCATCGTTAGGTTATTGCTGTCACCATTGATTACATCAGCACGGATCCATTGATAGTCGCCAGCGGGTACTTCTTCATCATCAAGTAGTGAGAAAACATCATCGCCAGTGTAATCGAGTAAGTTAACCATCTCTGGTAGTGTGTCATCACTGTCTTCACGAGTCTCAAATGTAAACTCTTCACCGCCTTGGCTTCTCAGTGTGATTGAATCAAAGACAACGTTAACCGCTTTTAAACCTGTTACAGGCGCATCCGATACACCTAGTGTGAACTGAGCTGTTTGTGGTGTTGGATCTGGCGTGTCGTTATCGTCGCTATCTGAGCCACAACCTACAAGTGCAAATAAAATGGCGCTGCTTAATAAAGTTGTTTTGAAGTTCATGATTGATCCCTTTTTGTGTTCTAAATGTTGCATTAAGTGTAATGAATTAAACTTAATGCAACTTGAACTTAAGAAAAATAACTTTTTAGCTGAAAAGTGCGACCTAACCTAAGCCTTATAACGGCTAACGTTCTGCTCCAATTGCGTAGCTGTATCAGTAAGCTCGTGCATATAAGAGGTCGCTACATCGGTATCACTAGCCGTCTTATTTGCAATTTCAACAATAGTTGTCATGTTTTGGTTTATCGCTTCAGAGACCGATGTTTGCTCTTCAGCTGCGGTGGCTATCTGTGCATTTTGTGATGTAATCGTGTTAACCGAGTGCAACACTTCATTTAAAGCTTTTTCTACTTCACTTGCTTCAGAAACACTGGTTGCGCTACCACTCTTAATTGCCTGCATTATACTTGTAACCGTTGTTGTACCTTGCTGAACTTGTTCAATCATGCTTTCAATTTCATGGGTACTGTCTTGGGTGCGTTTTGCGAGCGTACGAACTTCATCAGCTACTACTGCAAAGCCACGACCAGCTTCGCCTGCGCGTGCTGATTCAATTGCTGCATTGAGTGCTAATAGATTTGTTTGCTCAGCAATATTTCTGATTACATCAAGCACACTGCCTATTTGACTTGATTGTTGATTGAGCTGGTCAACCGCATTCGCCCCTTCGTCGACTTGTTTAGCAAGTCCGTTGATCACTTTTATGGCAATAAGAAGCTGATTATTAGCTTGTTTTACCAGATGGTCGGCATGTTCAGCCGCGGTCGATGCTTCTTGTGCGCTCCGTGCAACTTCCATTGACGCCGCTGACATTTCGTTTATAGCGGTTGCAACTTGCTCACTTTCTTCATGTTGACGATTAATACCCGTATGCATATTAGCAAGTAGCTCATTGAGCTTGAGTGAGGCGTGATTCATTGATTGTGATGATTGGCGGATATCGATGACCATTTTGCCAACATCATCGGCAAAGCGATTGAATGAACTCCCAAGCTGGCCAAGCTCATCAGTTCTTTTTTCCATGAGTCGTCGAGTGAGGTCACCATCACCCTGAGATATATCATTCATGGCAAGTACAGTTGTATGTAAAGGACTTGTGATACTGCGAGATACTACAACGGCAATTGCGGCTGTCACAGCAACAGCAAGAATAGAGGCGATAATGGTATTTACAAATGCATTATCAATCGCGTCATTAACTCTTGTTTCTGTGCTGGCAACTTGTTGCTCAAGGCCACTTATCCAAAATCCGGTACCTAGCACCCAGTTCCATTTTGGGATGAGTGCGGCGTAGCCAAGTTTAGGACTAACAACACCTTGGGTATTTTTCCATGCATACTCGACAAAGCCACCCCCTTCTTTGGCTGATGAAATGAGCTCTCGAATTAAATAAACCCCATTGGGATCTTTAAAGTCATATAAGTTTTTGCCTTCTAATGATGCGTTTACACCATGGGCAACACTGACACCTTGCAGATCATACACAAACACATACCCAGTATCGCCTGCGTCATCAAAGCGTAAGTTTCTAAGAATATCTTTAGCCTGAGCCTGTAATTGTTGAGTATTTGTACCGTTATCCTGCGCTACTAAGTGAGAGATAGAGCTCATGGCAATTTTTTGGTAATTACTCACTTCTGCTTTGCGATCATTTTTCATTTGTGAAGCGAAGCTTTCCACTGTTTGAGCACCACTATTTTTTGACTGCACATAGTTATAAATAGTGAGCATAATCGCAATGAGTAAAGGTGGAAGAAGGGCAAGAAGCAGTACCCTTTGCTGAATTGATAGCGCCATTAATTTCTCCTTATATAATTCTTACAACTAGTGTAGTGGGTTTATAAAATTTTATAAGTCGACTTTATGGCTATATTCACCTGAGTTGGCTAAATTAAACGACCTGTTTGTAAAAATACACAGTCGCATCAAACTCCCCTGTTGAACTTTTAGCAAACTCAGGAATTGTGCCTGCTTCTATGTAGCTTAGTTTTCGATATAGATGTGATGCAGTATCGCCAAGTCGTGTGTCTAGAACAAGCAAAGCTAGACCTAACACCTGTGCATCTGTTTCAAGGCTATTCATAAGTTTTTTTGCAATTCCTTTGCCTTGGTAATCACTATGTACCATCAGCTTTTCAACCTCACCTCGATGGCTGCCATTCGCCTTAGCGCATAAAGAAAGTTGCACAGAGCCAATTACATCTTCACCATCGAAAGCAAGGTATAAACGACGATAGGGAGTGGCTAAATCGGCATCGACTGCTTGCCAATAGTCATGTGCCGACTGTAATGATAACGGGGCTATAAAGCCAATTGATGCGCCATTGGCGACGCTATCAATCAGCAATGCGTTAAGTGATTTAGACACACCTTTAATAGAATGTACTGCTTTAATTTTCATTATTTATTCTTGTTGGAATGGATAAACAGAGCCTAAGTTAAGTAAGCTGGTTAGCTCATCAAGTGCCTGATAGCTTTCGGTTAAAAGCAATGGATCGGCAAAGTCGTCACTACTTAAAGAGTCACGGTAATGCTTATTTGCCCAACTTACTAATTGGTTATACTTTTCTTCACTGAATCTTACTCCCGGATTGACTGCTGCCAATTCATCAGTATTGAGCGCAACACGTAGGCGCAAACAAGCAGGGCCACCGCCATTTTGCATACTTTGGCGCAAGTCAAAAAAGCGCACTTGTTGAACTGGGTTATTTGCCACAATCATTTCTTGAATGTAATCGTGAACGGCTTGATTGCGCTCACACTCTTTAGGTGCAACCAGCATCATGCTGTTATCACTTAAGGTAATTAATTGACTATTAAATAAATAGCTACCTACGGCATCTGTAATGCTTACTTTATTGGTCGGCACTTCAATAATATGCAGCGGCTTGTTGCCAAGGTAGGCGTGTTTAATTTGTTTTAGCGTTTCAGGCTGATTTAAAAAGGCTTGTTCATGGCATAAAAGTACATTGCCATTGGCTACTGCAATCACGTCGTTATGAAACACGCCTTGGTCTATCACATCAGGGTTTTGTTGAATAAATAACTGATTTTCAGGCTTTAGTTGATGTAAGCGGGCAATGGCTTGTGATGCTTCAAGTGACTGTCTTGCAGGAAATTTAACGGGTTTTGGTAGGGCGCTATTAAAGCTACTGGCCCCATACACAAAAATCTCAAGCCCTGTATCTGCATGGCTGTCGCATAATCGATTATGGTTTGCAGCACCTTCATCACCAAAAAAGCCCTGATCAGGCAAGTGTGTGTGATGGCTAAAGTAACGCTCATCGTTAAACATGGCTTTTAACAACGCGGATGTTGTTACTGGCTCTAACGAACGATGAAACTTATTATTTAAGTTTGCAGCCGTAAAATGCACTTTGCCATCAAGGGTATCGACTGAAGGCGAGATAGTGCCAGCATTGGCTGTCCACATGGCCGATGCACTGTAGCAAGCGCGTAGCAAAACTGGGTCGGCTTTAAATGCTTTTTCAATAATTTGGCTATCAGTGCCTGTAAAACCTAAGCGTTTTAGCACGTTAATGTCGGGGCGAGCATGAGGTGCAAAAATACCTTGTTCTAGCCCTAATTCGTGCATCGCCTTCATTTTTTCAAGGCCTTGTAGCACCGCCTCTTTTGGGTTTGAATGCAAAGAGGCGTGACTTAGCGAAGCAACATTGCCATACGATAATCCCGCGTAATTATGGGTAGGCCCCACTAAGCCATCAAAGTTTACTTCTACTGCGTGCATACTTAATCCGTCATTGTTGTGCGTGTATTTTAACCATACAGAAGTTATTTAGCTGAAGCTAGCTAACTCCATTTCTACATTACGTAGGTTTTGCTTAAGACGCTTCTGAGTGGCAATTAAATATGCCTTTTGCTTGTTTAGCTTGGTCTGTTGCTGCCTTACTGCTTTGTAAATAGCTCTTTTAGGGATGTCGTATTGTTCTGCTGCCTCGGTGATTGTAAGTTGATGTACAGAAACCTTTTGTAATGCTTCGATAAAAGTCGGATCATTATTTAACATAGCGACGCTCCAAATCAGCAACATTATGCGGATCGTGAGCCTCATGAATATGCCATGTGCTGATGTCTAATCGCCAAAGTAGATAAAGAGTGTGAAAGAAGTGAGTCACGTTAGTCTCCTTGTTAGTGCCTGTTCATACTCACTATTGGAAGATCTGTGCCAAACTGTTTTATGATTTAAATTTGTTTTAAATCAATATGTTGTGATTTTTGTTGTTATAAGTGATTTTTCCAAGCACTAAAATAGGGAAATAAGTTTTATTCTGTGCACTTTAATGATGCGTGTATGAAAGACCTATCCTGTTATCGTTAATGAATGAGAATAAAACGCGATGTGAAATCGCTGCTACATGCTGGCAACTCGTAGGAATGACTTTAGTCATGAATTATTAACTACCACACAAAGGTAAAACCCCTGGACGTAGGCGTGAAACTTGTTTCGCGCGCCAAGCAAGCGTGACGCCTAGAGGTCGTCCTGGGTGCGGTAGGGAAGAAACGAGGGCAAAACGCGATGTGAAATCGCCGCTAGATGCTTGCGCCACCTACATGCTTGTTACTCAAACCCTTCTAATACAAGCTTTCCACGAGCCTTGTGAGACTCTAATATCCCATGGGCTTTAATAAGGTTTGCTACGTTTATCTTACCTAAATGCTCACCCAATGTTGTTTTGATTGTACCGTTATCCACTAAGGTCGCGAGCTCTGAAAGAAGCTGATGCTGGGCAATCATATCATCGGTTTGGAACATTGAGCGGGTATACATAAACTCCCAATGCAGGGAAATACTTTTACGCTTTAACTTTAAAATATCAAAGCTTGCAGGGTCGTCGATCAGTGCCAATTTACCTTGTGGCTTGATCACTTCCATAATGCTATCAAGGTGTTGGTCGGTGTGCGTTAAGCTCACTACGTAATCAAATTCACTAAGGTCGGCTGCAAGGCGTTGCTGATTAAGGTTTTTGCTATGATCAAGCACATGATCAACGCCTAAATCTTTAAGCCAGTTGGCGCTTTCTTCTCGTGCGGCGGTACCAACAACGGTTAAATTGGTAAGCTGTTTGGCAAGTTGCACTAAAATTGAGCCCACGCCACCTGCGGCACCTATCACTAATACTGAAGCTGGCTTATTATTCTTACACTTTTCAATCTGTAAGCGGTCATACAGTAACTCCCACGCTGTAATACTGGTTAATGGCAGGGCGGCTGCTTCACTATTACTAAGGCTTGTTGGTGCAAGACCGACAATGCGCTCATCAACAAGTTGCAGCTCAGCGTTGCTACCTTGGCGCGTTAAGTCGCCAGCATAAAACACACGGTCACCGACATTAAATAACGAAACTTTGTCGCCAACAGCTTTAACCGTCCCCACGGCATCCCAGCCAATAACCTTGTAGCCACAATCTGGTGACACGTTAGCGCGAATTTTAGTATCAACAGGGTTTACTGAAATTGCTTCTACGGCTACAAGAATGTCGTGACCTGTGGCAACAGGATCAGGTAATTCAATCGCTTGTAATGAAGAGTCTGATAACGTTGGGGTTGCTGTAGTGTATCCAAATGCTTTCATGATGGTGTCCGTATTGATGAGTTTTGAACACTATAGCGCATCTAGTTTTATTAAAAAGCGGTGTAATCCAAATTCACTTTCAAATAATTTTTGTTAATTAAGGTCACTATTTACTAAATCGAGTAACTCAATCAGTTGCAACGCTTGTGGTTCGCTCACGCTTGGGAAGCGACAACGAATTTGCGACGGTATATCGGCAGCTTGATCTTGCATCGCCTTGCCTTTGGCTTCGAGCTGCACGAGTCGTTTGCGTTTATCTTGGCTATCTTTGGTGATCGACAACAATGCTTTATCGCTCATTTTTTTCAAAATTTGCGTCATCGCACCGCCATCAATAGCAGTTTTTTCAAGTAATTCAGCAATGCTGATCTGATCTTTTTCCCACAGCGCCATCATTACTACGTACTGCGGGTAGGTTAAATCTAATTGATTGAGAGAATCTCGATACGCACGGGCAATCCCATTCGATGCCATATATAAGCGGTGGCATAGCTGGTTATCTAATTTTAGTTGTGGGTATTTCATACTCGATCCTCAAAATTCAATACGAGTATTTTAATTTGTATACAAAGTATTTGCAATCCCGGGAAAGCTGATCTAATATATTTTGCATACAAAATATATTTTCACTCAATTAGGAGAGTAATCATGAAAGAACTACAAAGCATCGCATACACAGCTAAAGCAACAGCAACAGGTGGCCGTGAAGGCACAGCAAAATCAGATGATGGTCGTTTAGATGTGGCACTATCAACACCAAAAGGGCTAGGTGGTGATGATGGTCAAGGTACTAACCCTGAGCAGTTATTTGCAGCAGGTTACGCAGCGTGTTTCATCGGCGCATTAAAATTAGTGGCTGGCCAAGCAAAAATTAAATTACCAGCAGATACTCACATTAACTCTGAAGTATCAATTGGTCCTATCGAGGGTGGTTTTGGTATTGCTGTTAAGCTTGCGGTATCGGTGGGTGATCTTGATAAAGACACCGCTCTTACACTTGTTAATAAAGCGCACGAAGTATGCCCATACTCAAACGCAACGCGTGGTAACATTGCTGTAGAATTATCAGTGATCTAATTGCTATTTATCAAAATAGGCCGTGCTTTATGCACGGCTTATTTGTTTTTCAGCAATCGTTTTTGCTAAATCACCTGAACCAGTAAGCGCTGATACTAGGCCTTCACGTGGTTTACTAAATTCTATTGGCTTAATCTTACTTGCTCTTGTTTCATCGAATACGGGTATTTGGCTCATCGCGTACTCAGACAATGCGGTAATGGTTAATGATGGGTTTACCCCTAAATTACCTGGTATGATTGAGCCGTCGATAACACGTAGGTTTTGATACCCAAAGACTTCACCAGAGCTATCAACGACGCCGTTAGAGGCATCAGTCCCCATGGCGACGCCACTCATTATATGCGCCGTCATCGGGACACCAAAGAGCACTTCAGTTAAGGCTGAACCTGGTACACCACCGAGTTTTTCGGCGTAAAGTTTGGTTGCTTCTTCTGCTTTTGGAAAGCTAACGCTAAGCGGCGTGTCATTTTCTTTTTGCACGGCAGTAATGCCGTTTTTAAATAAGCGATACCATTTACGTCGCCATTCAAGGTGAATAAACGCCTCTGATTTTTGCATCACTAAAAATACAATTGAGCTGCGGGCTTTGCCTTTTGAGCGTAATACTTTGGCCGTTTTTATTGGATGGCGAAGTGTATTAACTAAAAACTTAGCAATACGCTTGAGGCCTTTTCCTGTCACCATGGGAACGTAAGGTAAATAAAGCCACGTGCCATCAGCACCTTCTCGAAACCGACAAATTTCGATGTTGGTGTCTTTATCGGCCGAAATAAATGAGCTGATCGCAACACCGTCATCAACTTTTTTAGTGGTGTTGTTCACTGTGGTAAGTGTTTCAGAATTAGTGCGAATTTGCTGACCAAGCCATGGCGAAATGTTGGGTAGTGTTTTATCTTTATCGCGCATTTTTAAAAGCAAAGGAACAGTGCCCATCACCCCAGCACTTAGCACAACGCCTCGTGTTGTTAGCGTATAAATATGGCTATTGCGATGGCTGGTATCTTTAATCTTAATTTTGTATCCGGCGCTGCCATCTGCATTGAGCGGGGTGATTTTTATTACTTCAGAGCTAGCTCTTATCTCTACGCCATTGCGCTCGGCAAAGTAAAGATAGTTTTTCATGAGGGTATTTTTGGCATTATGGCGACAACCTGTCATACAGCTACCACAGTAATGACAGGTATTTCGCCTTGGACCATCGCCATTAAAGTAAGGGTCTGGTAGCTCTTTGTTATAGGCTTCGCCAGGTTTTGCAAAAAGCACCCCAGTGTTCACGGTTTTGAATGAGTCACCTTGACCCATCTGCTCAGCAATATCTTTAAGCGTGTCATCCGCAACATTAGTGTAGGTATTTTTGGCGCTGCCTAACATTCGCTGTGCAAGACCATAGTAGGGCATTAGGCTTTCTTTCCAGTCTGGCTTTATCCGCGTCCACGCTGAAGATTGAAAGACCTCATCATCAGGAATAAGGTGCACATTAGCATAAATTTGTGAGCCACCGCCGACACCTACGCCATGCAGCACAGTCACTTTGCTGGTAAGTGAAAGTTGAATGCAGCCTCTTAGACCAATTTCAGGCTGCCACATATAGTTTTTTATATCTAGGTTGGTCTTTGGAAACGCTTTATCTTCGCGGCGCAGGCCTTTTTCGAGTACTAAAACTCGGTTACCTTTCTCGTTTAGACGTAGCGCACTGACAGAACCGCCAAATCCAGAGCCTATGATAATTTGATCAAAATCAAATGTGTGTTGCTGCATTATTGTCACCTGTAGGTGTTTATTATTATGAGCTTATTTAAAAAGATTTCTGGATAAAGATAGAACGTAATTTGAAAAAGTTAAATAACCATCTAAATACAGCTGATTAATTGTTATAAGGAGTGTTGGCAGCCAACATAGCAAAGCAGTTACAGTTAATTCGTTTAGATGGGGTTATGAGCCTTAAATTCACACTTTTTTTCTATTCGTCTCTCTGTTGTTATGCAAATGGTCTAAACTATTAGCAAACCAACAATAAAAATGGGAAAAATCAATGCGGCAGTTAGCATTAGCAAAGAAATTATTATGGCTTACCGTTGGCAGTATTTTTATTACTGTGTTTGTTCTATCGAGTGTTTTATGGTGGCAGTTATCAAGCAGTAACCAACAGCTATCTGCGCAATCTGAAAAGCTGATTGTTGCTGAGGTTGAAGATAAACTTGCCTCTAATGCAGCAGCCTATGGTGAGCAAGTTGCTGGGTTTATTAATGAAGCGTATCGTGTGCCATACTCTTATGCTGCGATGTTGGGTGATGAAAAAGCCGCGAGTACTCTAACGCGTGAAGCTGTTGTGGAGTTAAACCGCTCATTGCTTGAAAAAAACACCTTACTGTCGTCTATTTATACTCAATTTGAGCGCAATGGGTTTGATAACCGCGATGCAAATTTTATCAGCGGTTATGATCACTCAGTTGCAGGGGCGGGGACGCTTGAAATTTATTTTACCCGTAATCGTGATGGTGCTATTGAGCAGCAAGTTGTTGAAGAGGTAGAAGAAAAATACGTAGACACACTCAATGAATTTGGTCAACGGGAGGCTGAATGGTACCTGTGTGTGAAAGACACGAAAGTCCCTTGCATTATGGAGCCGTATCTTTACGAAATTTCGCCTGGGTACTCAGAAATGATGACCTCTTTAACAGTTCCAATTCTTAGAGGTGAAAAGTTTATAGGCGTTGCAGGTGTTGATTTAACCCTTCCTGTTTTCCAAAAAATGACCGAAAAGTTGTCAAAAGAGCTGTATAACGGCAAAGCCCGGGTTACTTTATTAAGCTCGCTTGATTTAGTCGTTGGCAGTAGTCATTACAAAGACAAGCTTGGCAGGCCTTTAAAAGAAGCTGTGCCCAAAAATATGCTTGAAAACTACAATAAGTTAAAAAAGCAAAGTGGTATTTTTAAGGTGGGCGCAGAGTATTTAGTTAATTATCCAATCACCATAAAGCTTGCAAACACACAGTGGAATTTATTAATAGAAGTGCCAGCAGAGCTTGCTCTTGAAGGCCCGCAAGCACTTGCTAATACGATGAGTGAAAATGCAAATACGTTAGGCGGTTTAATACTGGTTACAGGACTAATCATTGCTGGTGCCGCATTTTTGATTATGCTGTTAGTGATAAGAACGATTGTTGCGCCACTGCAACAAATTCAGCAACGGGTCGATAACCTTGCCAGTGCTGAAGGTGACTTAACGCAGACTTTGCATGTTGAGACCCACGAAGAGCTTATTGCATTGGCTACAGGTTTTAATGCGTTTCTTGCCAAACTACGAACACTGATTAGCGAGCTAAAAAACGTATCAACTCAAACAAAGCAACAGGCAGAGCTTGCCACCAGTGTTGCCGTTGATACCAAACATAATGTTCAAGCTCAGTTCCAAGAAATTGAGAGCGTCGTAACTGCAATGAATGAGATGAGCGCGACTGCACTGGAAGTAGCGAGAGCTTCTGAGCAGTCAGCTCAACAAGCTGATGAAATTAACGGTTTAGTGGTCAGCAGTGAGTCAAGCTTATCGTCTGCGGTAACACAAGTTAAAACAATGTCGAGCGAGATAAAAGAAGCTAATCAAGCCGTTGAGAAAGTAGCGGCGCGAAGTAACGATATTACACAAATCCTAGACGTGATCAGAACAATTGCAGAGCAAACTAACTTGCTTGCGCTTAATGCAGCAATTGAAGCGGCAAGGGCAGGGGAGCAAGGCCGTGGTTTTGCTGTGGTTGCCGACGAGGTGAGGGCACTTGCGTCTAAAACACGCGCTTCAACGGATGATATTAGTGGTCTAATCGACAGCTTGCAGCTTGAAGTGGGTAATGCCTCTAAAGTTATTGAGCAAGGGGTTGTGAGAGCTCAAACTGCGGTGGATGAAACCTCGGTCGCTTTTGATGCGCTGCATGAAGTTGTGGTAAAAGTTGATGAAATTACACAACAAATTACCCATATAGCAACGGCAGCAGAAGAGCAAAGCTCAGTTACGGAAGAGATAAATCGTAATCTTACCTTAATTTCAGATGCCGCATCGCAATTAGCCGAGCTATCAACACAAGCTGGAGATGGTAGTCAAACGCTTAATGCACTCGTTGCACAGCAAGATGATGAATTGAATAAGTTGAAAACCAAATAGGTGTTAAATTAGGTATTAAATGCAGGCGTGAAACTTGTCTTACGCCTGCATGTGGCAGCGGTTTTATACCGCGTCATAAGTGAACAACAACAAGATGCAATGAGTGAAATATGGGACAAACGCGATGTGAAATCGCTGCTAGATGTTCGTATCTTGCACCCCATTTCTCGACTGTTATCTATCCTGTTTGCTATTCATACAATTTATTAGACTAATAGTTAATATGCTTAAAAAGTAAGCAGTTACTTATTGTTTGCCTGCCTTTTTATAAACTAGATATTAAAAAGTTTTTTGATTTCATGAGTTTAACTTTTCTTTCTTAATGTTCTATATTTTAAAACTGCCTTTTTTACAAATTCATACCCTACCTTTTGCTTAATCGTGTTTTGTACCTCGCTGCTTTACCCTAAATGCAGAATAAAGACTCACACAATTTTCAAGATTAAGTAGTAGGAGAAGTCATGAATAAGACGCAGCATCAAGCATCAACTGCGCCTGCTGAGCTCGACCAGCAAAGCTATAAAGCACTCCACAAACCTAGCAGCGAATTTTCAAGCCGCGATGAATACCTCGAGAATGAACTGCAAATCATGCAACCTAAGCGTTGGCGACCAAACTTACCCTTTCGGGATTATCGTTTTGAGTTAGAAGATTCAATCCCCGCGATGGCAGGCACGATTGGTAAAGTGGTGATGGTGGGTGCAATTGCTGCCACATTTGCAGCCCCGCTTGGCCTTGGCGAAGCATTTATTTTAGAAAACGTTCGTTATGAGCTATTAATTGTTTCTATATTTATCTTATTGTTTTCAGGATTCTTTTTACCTACAGCAAACTTGGCTGGTACGCATGGGCCGCTGATCCCTTTAATACCTATAGTGGTTGCTGCGGGTGGTCATCCTATGGCGTTTGGATTACTGATCGGGGCATTTGGTTTATTGCTCGCACTCAGTAAAGGAGGCAGTTTACTGGCGGGCTTAACAAGCCGTGGTGTGTGTGGGGGATTACTGCTTTACCTTGGCTTTATCGGTACAATTTCACAGGTTAAAAAGCTGTTTGCATGGGCTGAGGGCATCGATATGACTCACATTGCCTTTATTGTGATCTTATCGACTATTGTTTTGTATGCACTGCTTGAGCATTACAAAAAGCGTTGGTTAGCCGTACCGTTAAGTTGTTTGTTGGGTGGTTTAATCGCCTTTTTACTGGGCGCGCCGTTTGAGTTTAAAACAGCTCCTGGATTGCCTAATATGAACCCGATGTATTGGTGGGGTGAAAACACCGGCTGGATGCTTGGCTTACCAACACTTGAGAGCTTTGTAGTGGTATTGCCATTCGCGGTGCTTGCGGTTGCGATGTGGTCTCCTGACTTTTTGGGGCATCAAGTGTTTCAAAAAATTAGTTACCCTGAGCGCACTGAAAAGGTTCAAATGAACATAGATGATACAATGTTTAGCGCCTCAATTCGTCAGACCTTTGGTTCGTTGTTAGGTGGTTCAAACTTTACCTCGTCATGGGGAACTTACATTGTGCCAGCAGCCATCGCGAAGCGACCGATACCAGCCGGTGCGGTGTTGACGGCTTTATTTTGTATCATTGCAGGTATTTGGGGCTACCCAATGGATTTAGCCATTTGGCAACCGGTATTATGTGTGGCACTGATTGTCGGGGTGTTTATTCCATTACTTGAAGCAGGTATGGAAATGACGCGAGAAGGCAAAACTACCCAGTCAGCAGCAATTGTGGTGTTTTCTTCTGCCTTAGTGAATCCTGCGTTTGGTTGGTCACTGACTATGTTATTAGATAACTTGGGTTTGATTGGCTGTAAAGAACGTAGCTCTGAGTTAACCCCAATGAGCCGTTGGATTATTCCACTGGTGATGTTCGTTATTTTAACTGGTGTGATGGCTATTGTGGGTATGCTACCTGGTATTCCAGCGTTAATGGCTGACTTTAGACATTAATTTTTAAGGGCAAGCTGAGTGTCTTGCCCTAACTTGCTTAGTTAAAAATCTTTAATTAATTTAAACATCATGTTCACTAATTCATTGCTTATAGTGTTTGATTGGGACCTATGCATGTAGCTTCTTAGACCTGTAAATTGGATTTGAAACAAACGCGCATATTCTAGCGGTGCATGGTTAGTTGCTAGTTCATTTTGTTTTTGTGCAGTGTCAAAAATATCTGTTAGGTAACATTCAAACTGTTGCAATAGATCATTCGTTAAGTTTTTCAGTAGTGGTTGTGAGTGGTCAAATTCAGCATTTGCTTTAATTAACATACATATTTCACAACCGGGTTCTGAATCTTCCAATACAGCCTGAACAAAAGAGTGCAACCCTTCAAGTATGCTAGCACTACTTGATAAGTGTGTGGCGAGTAATGTTTTAAGTTGTTCAGCGTAGTTTTTAAGCGCTTCACTATATAGACCTTCTTTTGAGCCAAAGGCGGCATAAATACTCCCTGGGCGCATATCAACAGTGGTTTGTAAATCTCGCGTTGAGGTGGCCGAAAAGCCTTTTTGCCAAAATAGAATCCCCGCCTTATTTATTACCTTTTCTCGGTCGAACTTAACTTTATTTACCATTTTCAACACCAATTTGAGCACTTGTTCAATTTTAACTTGAGCGAGTGCTCAAAAACAACTAGGCTATGCATCCATCACTTAAAAAAGACTAAGGAGAACACATGTCAAACTTTACGTTACATACTAAAGATACGGCTCCAGAAGCGGCAAAATCACTTCTAGATAATTCAGTGTCTGCGTTTGGGATGATCCCTAACTTGCATGCTGTAATGGCTGAAGCACCAACATTACTTGAGGGATATCAAGTGTTGCATGAGCTATTCCAAAAAACATCATTCACGGCTGAGGAACTAACGGTTGTATGGCAGACGATTAATGTAGAACATGATTGTCACTATTGTGTGCCAGCACATAGTGCAATAGCGGCAAGTATGAAAGTTGATCAAGCAATTGTGGATGCGCTTGTTAATAAAACCCCTTTAGCGAGTGCTAAGCTCGAGATCCTTCGTGGTACTACATTAGCGATGACGCGGAATCGAGGGGTTATTGATAAACAGCAACTAGACGCTTTTTTTGATGCGGGTTATTCGAATCAGCAGTTATTAGAAATTGTATTAGGCTTATCGCAAAAAGTGATGAGTAATTATACTAATCATCTTGCTAACACTGAGATTGATAAACCTTTTAAGAAGTTTGCAAAATAGCGTTTACTGAGCACGGTTTAGGTTTACTCGCTTAGACCGTGCTCAAACTGAGTGATTATTTAAACTTCACCTCTTTATTACTTCGGGTATAGATACGCTTTTCAGGTTTTGTCCATTGCCCTTTCTTTAAGTATGACGTTGAAACAATAAAGCTGTTATCTTTATACTCACTGGTCGATTTTACTTTTGTGATACCTTCTTGACTGCCAGTCACATTCTCGTAAGCAACAAATTGAGTAGGACTGAGGACGTTCATCGTTCCTTTTGTGTAAAACCCTGCGGTCGTGAAATAATAAAATACCAGAGACTGCTTGTTATTATCCCAAAAAATCATCGACTCGCCGCCATATTCACCTTCATTTATTGAATGAATGGTTTTTATTGCCATGCCGTTGAGTGCGCGTTGCCAGGTACTTACATCCTGAACAGCTGGCTTACCTTGTGCAACATCAAAGTCAGCTTGCCATGTGCCTAAATAAGGTTTAAAAACTTGCAAATGTTCTGATAGCTGCGGCTCTGCCGACAATACCGAAAAAGTACACAAGCACATTGATAGTAAAAGCGATTTTAGATGTGCCATAATAATGCCTCGTTTAGTTATAATTTTGTCTAGTATAGGTGATAATTCTTTGATTAAGAAAGCTCTAACATTTTTTGCTGTTTGTTTTTTACTATTTTTATGGGTTGCATCTTGGCAGCTAAATCTATCTTACTTGATTGCTGGTATTTACTCGGTAGTAAGTCTGATAACCTTTTTGGTGTATGGCTGGGATAAACGTTTAGCAGCTGAACATGGTGAGAATGTGATTAGAGTCCCTGAACGTACCTTACATATTTTAGGTGTTTTCGGCGGTTGGCCAGGCTCATTACTTGCTCAGCAATGGTTAAGGCATAAATCTAAAAAGCGCCGTTTTATCTTTGTGCTTTGGCTTACAATTATTGCAAATGGATGTGCTTTATCATTGTTGTATTATTTGCAATATATGTAGTGGAGCATAAAAAAGGAAAGCTAAGCTTTCCTTTGTGGTTGTTAAAAAGTAACGATACGTTATTGTGCTGATTCAGTTGCTGGGACGCTATCAAGCTCAACAGTTAATACAGTCTTTTTATTTACTTCGACCCATTTACGATAAGTTAAGAAGCCAGGTTTGCTTACCTCAATATCGTATTTACCTTCATCAAGCTCAATACCGTCTTGGTAAACAGGCTTAATATTCATAATACGCACACGCGCATCGTCAGGTGTTGTGATAACAGTTAAAGAGGTTGCTGTCTCTTCTGCTACAACGGCTGTCGCCGCTGGCTCTACTACAGGCTCGGGTTTAGGAGCAACTTCGGTAGAGGTTGTCGAACAACCTGTTAAAAATAACATGACACATAACGTACTTAACTTTTTCATAACTACTCCATATTCTGTTGTATTGACGTTGACTGCATAGACTAAAATTAAATGTAACAACAAGGAAAACCAGCACGTGAGATGTGCAAATTGAGTCTTCCTTGACGTTTGGCTAATTTATAAATAGCGCTAAATTGTATTTTCTAAACTTTTTCTTATTACTTCACTTCGTTCGACTAATTTTTCCGCGGTTCTATACATTTTGCGCTTCATTAGTTGACTTGCCATAGAAATATACTTGCTCGCAATTTCATCTTTAATTAATAAAATAGGCTCAAATGTGTCTGGGAAAATCTCAGCTTGTTTAGAAAATGCTTCATCGAACTCCATTAGCTCTTTATAGTCTTCTATTTCAGCTAAACGAGTTTTGAAGCCTTCTAGTTTTTCATGATAAAAAATAAGCGCATCTTCAGAAGGGTAACTTGCTGATTGACCGTTGCTTACTTTATTGTTGTAGCTAATAAGTGCAGTCATTGCTGACTCTTTCTTCCTAAGTGCAATCAGCAGAGGTTGAAGATTGTCAGCATTTTTAAATGCGAGCTCACCAACATTTAACAGTGTTTTTTGCATTGCGAAGTCATCGTTTTCAATCGCATCCATTACCGCTAATTTATAAACATTCTCGTACTCTTCGCTTGGCTTATACTGGTAACTTTGGTCAATAATTGAAAGCTGCTTCATCAAGTTTTCAATACTGTTTTCGCCACCTTCATCATATCTAGCTTGGGCAAGCAGCACATCTAAGCGGTAGCTTAAATCTGAGATAATAGACTGTCTTTCTGTTAGTAGGCTATCAAGCTTGCTAGCTAATAATTGTGAATCTGGGTAATACACCCGTGCCTCATTATAAATGTCTATCGCTTTGTCATAGTCTTTTGTATTAAGTGACGTGCGAGCTAAGTTGTCGACTCGTTGCTCAAACCTACCAACTATTTTGTTTTGATGAACTTTTAAAAGACCTTCTTTTAAAACATTATATTGTGGAGGTATTTCATCTAATCGTTGAGGCAACTCATCGCCGCCCCAAGTCATCCATGCTTCTAGCTGTTCAACTTTAGCAACTGAGTTCTTGAAATTAGCATCCAATGTTGTTTGCTGCTCTTGAACCGAGTTGATGTAGAAAAAGCTACCCGCAATAATAATGAAATAACATGCAACATGCGCAAGTAAAGGAACTCTGCTGTTAGTTAGCTCATTATTAAGTTCAGTTAAAGCTTCAGCTCTTTTAGCTTCATCAAGCTGTAAGCATCTTTTTAATTTTGACCAGAGAAAGACTGAGCAGTTGCTTGGTTTTTTAACCGTGGTGTCTTTGCTAACCGTGTTAGCGGCTTTTCTGTTATAAGGATGTTTGCTGGTTAAAAGTTCGTACGCAATACAGCCCAAAGAGAAAATATCGTCTTTCTTGGTAGCTTCTTTACCATTTAGCTGTGCAGGACTTGCATAGGTCGGGGTATAACCAGTACTGGTTGGTTTGTCATCATTTAGGCTAGGTGCTGCATATAGATCTTCATGGCTATGTGTTTTTGCAATACCAAAATCTAAAATTTTTAGATTGCCTTGAGAATCAAACATGACGTTAGACGGTTTAAGATCATTGTGAATGATCCCTTTTGCATGTGCGTATGACAATGCATCAATAAGCTGTTTTAGAATAGGTTTGGCACGCTTTTGAGTGAGGCCATTAGGTTTATTTCTTTTTATAAGCTGTTCTAATGTTTCACCTTCAACCCACTCCATAACAACAAAGTGATGCGATTCATCTGAAGATGCAGAGAATACTTTTACAATATTTGGATGAGATAAAGAACGAGTTTTGACTGTTTCATCTTTTAGAAGCGAAATGGCTTCCTCAGAATCACACAGCTCCTCATGTAAAACTTTAATTGCTACAAAGTTATCTTGATGGGTGCTTGTTTCTAGGTGAATGTCGCGGGCACGATATATGTGGCCCATACCACCTTCGCCTATTAACTCTTCAATTAGGTATCGCTGAGCTAACTTCTTACCAATAAGATGAAGTTTATTTGAATTGTGGCTTTTGCCTTTAGTTTCAATTGAAGCAATGCGTGTTTTATCGTTATCGGTCGTCATTTAAATTCCTTTTTTGAAATCAACATTCCTGTTTGATTGGTGTGTATTTTACAAAAAACAAAATAATAAGCAATCATTCAGCTAGTATAAATAAACAAGGAACTATGTTGTTTAACTATTTTTGAGTTATTTTTATTAGATAGAACGCCTATTGTTTAGTTTTATGAAATAATTAAATTGGTTTTTTGTATATTAGACAGCGTTGACTTTGGTTAACGAAGTATTTTATTCTATTAGAATGTTTAGATTTATGGGACTAACAATCAAATGGAAGTGGTTTTAAATGTTACCAGCTATCATAGACTTTCACCTGAGATTGAGGCTACAAAAACAGTAGAACAGGAATTAACTTTTGGCCGCTCTGATCAATGTGATTGGCATTTACCTGACCCTGAAAAGGTCATCTCTGGTCAACACGGTAAAGTTGTCAAAGAAGCAGATGGCTTCTACGTTTATGATTACTCTACGAATGGTTTATTTATTAACTATTCTGTTTCACCGCTGGGTAAGGAAAATAAACATTTGCTATCGGATGGTGATGTACTATCCATTGGTGATTTTCAAATTGAAGCTAAGTTGTCTAATCAGCTTCAAAAGCAAAGCTCACATCAATCAGCTGCTGCTTTTAGTCAGCCCAGTCCGTCAGTAGAGAACTATAACCAGAATAATGACATGGCGAATTCTTCGCTAAGCAATGAATTTGCTGGTGGCATGGACGAAGCGATGATAGCGCCTTCTTTCCAGCAACCGCAAGCACCTATTTCAGAGCCAGTTAACAGTAGCTCATTAAGCCAACCAATCCCTGAAGACTGGGATGAAATAGCGTTTATGGGTTCAAGTAACGAAGTAGTAAGTGAAAGTAGCCAACATTTGGCTAGTCCACCTGTTGCTGAACCGCCTGTGCAAGTTCAACAAAAGCCAGCTCAGCATAGCGCTACTCAACCTGCTAAAGCACCTAAACCGGTTACGGGCAATGGTGATTCGCCTTTAGTTGCTGCTTTTTTAGAAGGCTTGGGAGTGAATGATGAACTTGCGAATGAATTAAACGATGAACGTGTTTGGGCACAAATGGGCGAGAGCTTGAGACATTTTTTAGTCGGCTCTATGGATTTAATTCGCCAACGTTCTTTACTAAAAAATCAACTCAAGTTGAACCACACGACATTTCAGGTTGAACAAAATAACCCTTTGAAGTTCTCTGCCACGCTTGATGATGCTATTCAAAACTTATTTATTCGTAAAAGTTCAAGCTACTTACAGGCAAATAAAGCGGTTCAAGAGAGTTTTATCGACACCAAAGCCCATGAAAAAGGGCTGTTAGCAGGTGCCACCGGCGCGCTTTCTGGTGCATTAGAGCAATTATCTCCTGATGGCATCAAGCAGCAAGTGCGTAACAAAGAGAGTATTTTAAATTACTTACCAACTTATTCTGACTCATCGAGTTGGGATATATATCAAAAATTACACGCTGAAATTATTGAAGATGTTGAAACAAAAGGTGTATTAGCATTATCTGAAGAATTTTTGCGAGCGTACAATAATCACAGTAAAGCGTGATATAAGGGAATAAAAGCATGTTAAAGTCCAAACTTACTTTTGCTGGAGCTCTATTAGTTTTTTTAGTTGGCTGCTCAACGGTTAATAAATTTGTGCCACCGTCAACTGATCTAAATATTAATGTTGCCGCTGACGTTAACCCTGATATTTCAGGACGTCCTTCTCCTGTAGTTTTAAAAGTGTTTGAACTTAGTTCGCGAACTATTTTTGATACGCAAGACTTTTTTAGTCTTTACGATACACCGGAAGAAATTTTAGGGCCAGATCTCCTAAAGAAAGATGAGTTAGAGTTACAGCCAGGGTCTAAGCTTGAGTATAAAATGAGCTTAAATAGGAACACGCGATTCATTGGCGTTGTGTTGGCGTATAGAGATATTGAAAAAGCACGCTGGCGTTCAGTTATTGAAGTAGATCCAACAGGTTACGACGATATCGATGTGAATGTAGAGTCGCTAGCGACTTACATGAGATGATTAAAAGGAATTAAAATGAGTGATTACACGCGGGTCGCATGGACTGAGGGCATGTTTTTAAGGCCCCAACATTTCCAGCAAGCAGACAAGCATACCTTCAGCACGATTAGGAAAATTATAGAAGCGAATGTTGCTGACTCGTGGGGCGTTGTTGATATCGATATTGATACCGGTTTATTGGTAACAGGGCAGTTTGCTATTGACAGTCTAACGGCTGTTACCTCTGATTTGTGTCCAATTAACATGCCAAGTAATGAGCAGTTGCCTGCTCCACTTGTTGTGCCAAAAAATACCTACAATGAAATTGTATGTTTAGCTGTTCCAGCGTTGAAAAGCAGTGGTATAAATTTAGCGACTGAAGAAGATGAGCTAGTTACGCGATATCGAATTGCCGATTTATCGATTAGTGATGATAACTTAGGTTCTCAAGCGCAAGAAGTTATTCAGGTGGCACAGCTTCATAGCAAACTAATGTTAATGTCTGATGATACAGCAGGTTACGTAACATTGCCCGTTGCGCGTATTAGTGAAGTAACGAACGAGGGGGCGATTAAGCTTGACCCTAAATACGTTCCACCCTGCTTGCAAATTACTCATTGTAAACCGTTAATTGGTCTTGTAAGAGAGATTGGCAGTTTGATAAAACAGCGCGCTGAAAGTATCTCTGGAAGATTATGTCAAGGGTATGCTGGCAGTGCGTCTGTGGCTGACTTCATCATGCTTCAAACACTTAACAAATACGACGCTGTTTTTGAAAGCTTATTAAATCATTCTCACGTTCATCCAAGAGCATTTTACACGCGCTTAATTGAGATGGCTGGCGAACTTGCAACATTCAGTGCAGCCAATAAGCGTGTGCCCGTCTTACCTAAGTATGATCATGCAAATTTACAGTTCGTCTTTTCAGAGGTTGTAAGCTTCTTGTATCAATCTCTGAGTCAAGTTATTGAACAAACTGCAACCGAAATTAAGCTTGAACAAAGCAAGTTTGGTATTTCTTTTGGTGCCTTGAAAGATAAAAGTATTCTTGATTCGTCTCAGTTTGTGCTTGCAGTTAAAGCCAGCGTGCCGCATGAAGAATTACGTAAATTACTACCTTCACAAATTAAGATAGGTAGTGTGGAGACAATTCGTGACTTGGTTAATAACCAAATACCAGGGATATCGATTAACAGTCTGCCAACAGCACCGCGTCAGGTTCCATATCATGCGGGTTATCATTACTTTGAGCTTAACAAACAAAGTGAACACTGGAATAAGCTAAAATCAAGCGGTGGGATTGCAATTCACTTGTCCGGTAACTATCCGGATCTTAACTTGGTTTTATGGGCTATTAGAAGCTAACAGAGGGAAGTTTCAATGGATGAAACAATAATTAAACCACGTCCAGGCCGTTTGAGTCGAGGCATGGAGGATGCAAATACTTCAAAATCGCATTCAGATAAAACAGTCGTATCACTGAGTCAATCTGAAAGTGGAAGTGCGCCTTTAAATAATATTTCAATATTCAAAAATGGTTTACTTGAAGCCGCTAATGACTGCTTTTCTTTAGTGATTTTCATCAACCAATCTTCGGAAGTTGAAAATTTAGCGGCCTTGAAGCACCGAGCCATTGAGTCGATTAAACGTTTTGAAAGTACTTTGCGTGCCAAATCTATCGATTTGTCAGTGATAAATAATGCCCGCTATTGTTTGTGTGCTGCATTGGATGAAGCTGCGTTAAATGCTAAGTGGAGCTCACTGGAGTGGGCGGAAGAAAGCTTACTATCAACATTCCATAAAGAGACCTTTGGCGGAGAATACTTTTTCACTCTGCTAGATGATGCCTTGCTACACCCTGAAGCAAACAAAGAATTTTTAGAATTACAGTACCACTGTCTAAATTTAGGCTTTAAAGGTAAGTATCGGGTTGATACTGGCGGCGATAGTAAGATAGATGATTATCGAAATCGCGTATATCACATTTTAAATCAACTAGATGGACCTCAAAGTAAATACCTAACACCGTCTTGGAAGAGCCGTGTTGCAGCCGGTATGGAGTTAAGAAACCAGATCCCACTTTGGGTCGTTGTATCTGTTTTAACCCTACTCACATTGGCCGTGTATTTATTTTTTAATATGCGTTTAAATGAAAAAGTGGCAACGACTACGGATAATTTAAATTTAGTACACCCTATTTCATCTTCACAAACCGAAGACACTAAAAATACACAGCTTGATCTACTAACACAGTTAATGCACACCGAAATACAACGTGGTGTAGTTAGTATTGAGCGTCAATCGGATCGAATTAGAATTACCATTAATAACGAAAGCCTCTTTAATGTTGGTGAAGCGTCGTTACGTCCTTCATTCCAACCAATATTAGAAAAGCTTGCGCTGAGCCTTGAGGGCACAAAAGGTAAAATTTTAATAACAGGTCACACTGATGACAGTCCAATAAGTACCAACCAGTACCCCTCAAATTGGCACCTGTCATTAGCAAGAGCAACGCAAGTTGCAAACTCTATGGCCAAAAATACAGGCTTAATGGGTAGGTTATGGCCAGAAGGAAGAGGTTCTGCGGAGCCCTTGGTGAGTAATGCCGATTCAAATCAGAAAGCATTGAATCGCAGAATTGAAATCGACTTACTTTTTTAATGGAGTTGCAATGAGTTTTATTCAAAAGTGCAAGCGTGCTATGTACGCGCTTACCTCTCGTAAAGTTATGATTGTAATTGGCTTTATAGCGCTCTTCTTATTGATCTGGTTTGGCGGTCCATTGATCTCTATTGCTGATTACACTCCTTTGGCAAGTGTTGCGGCACGCGCGATTCTGATACTTGCTATTTTATTAATTTATACCTTAACCAAGCTATTACATCTAAGAAAGCAAAATAAACGCAACGAAAGCATGGCCGAAGAACTAATTGAGGTTGATGAAGGTGCTGGTGATGAAATCCAAGAAGAGATCAAAACATTAAAAGCACGTATGGTTGAGGCGATTGAATTACTTAAGAATGCTAAGTTATTCAACGGGCGAAACATCTACCAGTTGCCTTGGTATATCATGATTGGCCCTCCAGGTGCTGGTAAAACAAATATCATCAATAACTCAGGTCTTGATTTTCCATTAAAAGATAAGCTTGGCACTGATTTAGTGCATGGTGTGGGCGGAACGCGAAACTGTGACTGGTGGTTCACCAATAAAGCCGTGATTATTGACACTGCAGGGCGCTATACAACACAAAATAGTCATGCTCTACATGATGCGAAAGCATGGCAAGGATTTTTAGGCTTATTAAGAAAGTACCGCCCGAAAAGACCTATTAATGGTGTGGTGATTAGTATGGGCATCTCTGAATTAATGAACCAAACAAAAACAGAGAGAAACTTACACGCACGCGCCATTAAACAGCGCTTACAAGAGCTACAAAGTCAACTTGGAATGACATTCCCCGTGTATGTTATTTTATCAAAAGTTGACTTAATTGAAGGGTTTAGAGAGTTCTTTTGTGAACTCAGCGATGAAGAGTGTGAGCAAGTTTGGGGTGTTACTTTCGAGCTTGATGCTAACTCTGACAATCAAATGGATGCATTTAATAAAGAGTTTCACGCGCTTATCTCTAATTTAACAACATTACTTAATCGACGTTTGATCAATGAACATGATCTAACGAATAGATCGAAGATCTTTGAGTTTCCTAAACAGCTTCGTGTTTTACAAAATGTCGGTTATTCATTCTTAAAAGAAATTTTCACACCTAATGCATACGAGAGCCTGCCAATATTCCGCGGTGTTTATTTAACAAGTTCGACTCAAGAAGGCGTGCCTTCAAACCTGTTAAACGAGCAAAGTACGGTAAAGAAAGATTATATTAATCAGACAAGAAGCTTCTTTATTAAACGCTTATTAGAAAAAGTCATTTTTCCTGAGCAAAACTTAGCAAGCACTAACAAACACCATGAAAAGCAGAACAAGTGGCTACGTATATCTTGCTTAGCCGTAACGAGTGTTGTTTTATTAGGCTTGAGTATTTCTTGGTATGTGAGCTTTTCGTGGAACAATGAGCTTATCAGCAAAACCGATAATGCGCTCAGTGAGTATCAAGCTCTTGATCAAAATACGGTCGATAAAGCGAATTTAATTGTGCTAAATCAGCGCTTTAATATGCTTAAAAATTTCCCGGTTAATCAGTTAGAAGCCGATGATTTTGAAGCTTATGGCTTTAGCAAAGTAGAACCTCTCACGGAGGCTTCGCAAAAAGCATATATACGTTCATTAAAAACATACTTAGAGCCTTACTTATTAAATGCGCTGACCTCTGAGATGACAGAGCAGGCTGATTATTTAAGTTATCTCTACGAAACCTTACGTTGTTATTTAATGTTCTTTGAACCTGAGCATTACAATAATGAAGATGTGCTTGCTTGGTTTAGTGCATATTACGAGAGAAACTTACCAGGCGATGTTAATTTCCAAACACGTGCTGAATTATTTGAGCACACAAAAGCGTTGTTAGAGCATGGTTTCTCTGAATCAGAAATTGATCATCAAGCTGTGCGATTAGCACGAGCGGAGCTAACTAAGTTACCTATTGCAGAGCGTGCTTATCAAAGGTTACAAGCTGACTTTATCGACAGCAGCATTCCGCCTTTCAAGTTAACTGACATTATCAGTTATGAAAGTGCGAAACAGTTTAGCTTCCAAAACTCAGACTCAATCATGAAAAGTATCCCAGGTCTTTATACTTATAATGGCTATCATGGCATCTTCAATGTTGAGAAAAGTAAGATGTTGGGTAACTTGATGGCAAGTAGCTGGGTGTATGGTGAAGAAGCGTCAGGGACCTATGATATTTCGAAAGCAGATATAGAGAAAAAGCTTGAACAGAAATATTTCCAAGATTACATCTATTATTGGCGCTCGTTTATTAATGAACTTTCGCTAAATGAGTTTAACTCACCTAATGAAGGCGTCAGAGTTACTGATGTGTTGGCAGGTCCAGAAACTCCAATAAAAAATATTATTACCACCGTACAAAAGAATGTGCGTTTAACTAAGCTACCTATTTCAGAAAATCAAAAGGCAGCCGGTAAGGTTGCGGCGAATGCCGCTGAAGTTGCAATGCATACTAAGGCTAATAGACTTAAGCGTTATTTGCCAAATGAAGCACCACAGTTTGATATAAAGCTTCCGGGTTATCAGGTTGAAGAAGCCTTTAGTGATATTTTAGAAATTGATGAGCAGCAACTTGAGCAAATTCAAGCAAGTTTAAGAGAGTTAAATATTTACTTAAATCAACTTGATAGAGGCGGGTTACTAAAATCATCTGTAAAAAATCAATTAAGTGGTAAGAGTAAGCCTGAGTTCCTTAGTCAATTAGAGTTCCAGAGTAAAGGGTTACCTTATCCTGCGAACAATTGGTTATTGAATATCAGTCAAGATACATCAAATATCACCAGAAGCAGTGCAAATCGTCACTTGAATGAAATATGGAAAAGTACTGTTTTACGTGAGTACAACGATGCAATTGTGGGTCGTTATCCGTTTGTTTCGACTTCATCTAAAGAGGTAAATCTTAAAGATTTCTCAGACTTTTTTGGTCCAGATGGCACAATCGATAGCTTTTTTAATACTTATATCGCACCAAGTGTCGACACCAGTAAGAGCCCTTGGCGATTCGAAAAGAATATCGGTGTAAGCAAGTCAGCATTAGAAATGTTTGAAAAAGCCGCCAAAATTCGCGAAGTATTTTTTGATGGTAACAGTAAAACACCGCGCATTGAGTTTGGTTTAAAACCATTAAAGTTAGATCAAACAGTTTCCAGCTTCATGCTAGAAATAGATGGCCAATCAATGATTTATCGTCATGGTCCACCTAAAGTTAAAAGCATCGTTTGGCCTGGTGATGTCGCTCAAAATAAAACGCGTATTGTGTTTACTCCACCATATGGAGGACGCACTATCAATGCCAGCTACGAAGGTGAATGGTCTTTGTATCGCATGTTAGATGACTTACAGGCGAAAAGAGCACAGACAGAAAAGGATTTACAGCTGCAATTTTCATTGCAAGGAAATAATGCGACAGTTGAGTTACTGCCAAAATCGATTAGACATCCATTCTGGAACGCAAGTATAGAGAGTTTTTCATGTCCGACCAGGCTTTAAAGTTAGGCTACTTGGGTAAGGTCCCTTTTCTAGGTGATTTTGTCCAAGATGGCATTTGTCAGCAATTTAGTGAGCATTGGGAACATTGGTTACAAGCTGCTATTGCTGTAAGCAAAGAGCAGCTCGGTTCACAGTGGCAGGAGCGATACTTGACCAGCCCTGTGTGGCATTTTGCATTATGTGAAAATGTCGTCACTGAGGATAGAAAAGTAGGCACATTACTGCCAAGTGTTGATGCCGTTGGCAGGCATTACCCGTTTACCGTCGTGATAGACACGCAGCAGTTACCAATGAAGGCTTTACATTCAAACTTGCTTTCATTGGAGTACGAGGATGCAGTGCTATCTGTTCTTGAAGAGAGTGTTGACTTAAGCGTGTGGCGTAAAAAAGTGCTGGGTACATTGCAAAATACGCCTGTGACTAAAAAACGTTTTAGTAAGCATACTTCACCAGATGAAAACAAATCAGCGATAGCTTTTGAGTTTCAAGGGGTTGAGCTTGGCGACGAATCATTAGAGGACGTTTTACATAGCTTACTCTCAAGTAAGTATGGCGATTACAGTGTTTGGTGGACACATGGTTCGATAAACATCAAACCAGTGGTATTTATTACTGCTGGATTACCGCCTGTTAATCAGGTTGCAGCAATGCTAGATGGCCGATGGCAGCATTGGGAGTGGAATTATACTCAGGTAAGAGAGCGTGAATAAAAATTATACAAGTTATGCGGTGTCTCATCGAGGTGCAGTAAGGCAGTTAAACGAAGATGCTTATGTTGAGCTAAATAAGTTTAATATTTGGGTTGTCGCTGATGGTATGGGCGGCCATGAGGCTGGTGATTTTGCAAGCCAAATGGTTGTTGATGTGATTAAAAATGAAGTAGAGTCATTACCTGCTTCTTCCATATCAACAGTCATCCTTATTAACGCGATAAAAAAAGCAAACCAAAAGTTGTTTGAGTACAGCACTGACTACCTATCGAATAAAACCGCAGGGAGCACGGTCACCGTTTTGCTGTTGAAGGATGACAAATACTATGTACTGTGGGTGGGGGATAGTCGCATTTATCTATACCGTAACGGTGGCTTATCACAAGTCTCTCGGGACCACAGTCAAGTCAATGACCTTATCGATGAAGGTGTTTTATCTGAAGCAGAAGCAAGGCATCACCCTCTAGCGAATGTGATAACGCGTGCTGTAGGTGTGCAAGACGAAGTTGATGTTGATTTTAAAGAAGGTGATTTGCGCAGCGAAGACATCTTTTTGCTCTGTTCGGATGGCTTAACTGGAGAATTGAACGACTCAGAGATAAGTCTGGCGTTAGAACCAAAAAATATTATTGATTCTGGCATGGCACTAATTCACTCTTCGCTTGTGCGTGGCGCAAAAGATAATGTGACATTTATTTTAGTGAAGAATGAAGGGGTTAACTCTTGTGCTAATCAAAAGTTAACGCTTGATGATTTGACTATCCCGATGTTGTCAAGAAAGTAAGTTTTGTTATTTTTATTAACTCCATCATAAATATGGTTTTATTATTTATTTTGGTTGTTATAATTGAAATTGTGTATTTATAAGAGCGATGTACTCTTGTAATCTTAAATAAGAAATGTAATATACCATATCGTTTCTTTTTTAGGTGTAAAATGGAAGGTAATAAAGGCAATGGAATGTTCACACTTGAAGAATATATAGCCCCCATCTCAGAAGATCATTTTGCGGGTATTGAACCTCGCTCAGATGTGTCTCCAACATCAACGTATTATTCTCTGAAAGATTTAAGAAATCAGTTGCGTGCAGCTGAGCGCTTAGCGCTTGTTGATGATGAAGGAATTGCATCTATAGCACGTGATTGGTTGCCATTACTTGACCAATGTAGCAATGCGTTAAAAACCGAAAGTAAAGATATTGAATACTTAGCTTGGTTTATTGAAGCAATGTGTAGAGTACACGGTTTCAAAGGCTTAGCCTTTGCTTTTCGTGCCGCGCATGAGCTAATCGAAAATCATTTCGACGAATTATACCCATTACTGGATGAAGACGACGAGATATCAGATAAAGTCTCTGCATTAATAGGTTTAAATGGTGTTGCCAGTGAAGGTGCGCTAATTATCCCTATTAAAAGTATTCCTTTGACAGAAAGCCATAACTATGAACCTTTTACTTTCTGGGAATATCAACAAGCTTATGACACCTCTAGGTTAAGTGATGAAAAACGTGAAAAGAAAATAGCGCAAGGTGCTATTGATTTTGATGTCATCGAAAAAGGCGCCCAAGAAACGCCCGTTGAGTATTTTGTTGATTTAAAGAATGGCATTGAAAATGCACTGACAGAGTTTTTACAACTGAGTGCATCACTTGATAAAGCAACAAACCAATCACAGCCAACTTCTTATATTAAACAAGCGCTTGAACAATGTTTAAATGCTGTACTTCATCTTGGTGCAGATAAACTGTCTGCGCTTGAACAGCAAGTTTTAGAAGAACAACAAGATATTGCTGAGGAAGATGAGTCTCAAGAGTCGTCTTCAGCGAGCACTAGCAAAAGTGATAATGGTGCAATCACCAGCCGCGAAGGCGCAATTAAAAAATTACAAGAAATAGCTCTCTATTTTAGAAAGACAGAACCACATTCACCTATGTCTTATACCATTGAGCAAGTTATTCGATGGAGCGAATTGTCGTTACCAGAGCTATTAAATGAATTAATAACCGATAGTGATGCTAGGACTGGATACTTTAAGCTGTCTGGCATCAAAGTTAGCGAAACAGAAACCGAGTAAAAGGAGTTTTGAATGAGTATCCACGACAAATTAAAACGTGTTCGTAAACCACGAGTCCACATTACCTATGATGTAGAAACTGAAGGCGCAGTTGTAAAAAAAGAACTCCCTTTTGTTGTTGGTGTAATGGGTGATTTTTCTGGCCACAATAAAGAAGTATTAAAGCCATTAAAAGACAGACGATTTATTCAAATTGACCGTGACAATTTCAATGATGTTTTAAAGAAAATGAGCCCTTCGCTGCAGTTAAATGTAGACAATACTTTAACGGATGATGGCTCACAATTCAGTGTTGATCTGAACTTTAAAACGATTGATGACTTTGAGCCTGCGGCTGTTGTTAACCAAGTTGAACCATTACGTAACCTAATGGAAACACGCAACAAGTTACGTGACTTAATGACAAAGATTGACCGCTCTGAAGAGTTAGAGAATGTGTTAGAAGAAGTACTGAGCAACACGGCGAGTCTTGACTCTATTGCGAAGGAATTAAAAGTTGAGGAGTCTGAAAAATGAGCACCGAAACGTTAGCACAAGATGTAGAAAATACAGCAACAACTGAGTCGGCGTCGTTATTAACGCAAGCGATTGGCGCAACAAAACAAACTGATGCAAGCAGAGCGGAAGAGTTATTACGTACGCTAACTGAAGAAGCATTGAAGGGCACTGTGCAATGGAATAAAAACATGACAGTGACGTTTAATGAAGCCATTCAGCTGATTGATCAAAAAATATCAAAACAGCTCAGCGTCATTATGCACCACGAAGACTTCCAAAAGCTTGAAGGTTCATGGCGTGGTCTAAGTCACTTAGTGATGAACTCAGAGACCAGCTCAACGCTTAAAATACGCGTGCTTAACATGAAGAAAAAAGAACTTCATAAAGATTTAAGTAAAGCGGTTGAGTTTGACCAAAGCCAGACATTTAAAAAGATTTATGAATCAGAGTTTGGTACACCAGGTGGTGAACCTTACGGCACGATTGTTGGTGACTTTGAATTCACAAATCACCCAGAAGATGTAGAAACATTAAGCTTAATGTCTAATGTTGCAGCAGCAGGTTTCTGTCCGTTTATTTCTGCGTCATCACCTTCTTTATTCGGTTTTGACAGCTGGGAAGAGCTAACAAAACCTAGAGATCTAGAAAAGGTATTTGAGTCACTTGAATACACTAAATGGCGCTCGTTCAGAGACAGCGATGATTCTCGCTTTGTATCGCTTACTATGCCACGCTTCTTATCTCGTTTACCTTACGGTGCGGCGTCTAAGCCAGTAGAAGAGTTTAACTTTGAAGAGTTCACTGTTGATCCGATTGATGGCCGTTCTGTGAATACTGATAATGGTGATTACTGTTGGAGTAATGCGGCATACGCAATGGCTACTAACATGACAAAAGCTTTCTCTCAGTATGGCTTCTGTACAGCTATCCGCGGAGCGGAAGGTGGTGGTAAAGTTGAAGGCTTACCAACCCATATTTTCACAAGCGATGATGGTGATCCGGATCTTAAATGTCCAACTGAAATCGGTATTACTGACCGTCGTGAAGCAGAGCTAAGCAAACTTGGTTTCTTACCGCTTTGTCATTATAAAAATACTGATTATGCGGTATTCTTTGGTGGCCAGTCTTGTCAGAAGCCACAAGTTTACTCAACGCCAGATGCAACAGCAAATGCTGCAATTTCAGCACGTCTACCATACTTGATGGCAACATCTCGTTTTGCTCATTACTTAAAAGTAATGGCACGCGATAAAATTGGTAGCTTCATGGAAGCAGAAGACGTTGAGTCTTGGTTAAACCGTTGGATCCTGTCATACGTGAATGCGACTGAGGGTGGTGGTCAAGATATCCGTGCACGTTACCCATTAGCGGATGCAAAAGTGTCTGTAAAAGAAATACCAGGTCAACCTGGTGCGTACAACGCTGTTGCGTGGTTACGTCCATGGTTGCAAATGGAAGAGTTAACGTCGTCACTAAGATTAGTAGCGAAGATCCCTGAGATTGGCTAATACCTATGTGCATTAAGGATGATGCAAAATGAACTCTGAAGAGTTTTCATTCATAGAATCAGATGCTGTATTGAATCACAATACAGCATCTAATATATGTGATAACAGTGCTTTATTGGAACGTTTTCTCAACGAGAAAGACACCTATAAGGCACTGTTGCTATGGCTTGAAGGCTCATCAGATTCACCATTAATATGGAACAAAGAATCAGTTGGTTCGTATTTACAACATACCATTGTCAAAATAGACGCACTTATATCTAAGCAATTAGACCACATTTTACATCACCCACAATTACAACGCTTAGAAGCAAGTTGGCGTAATTTGTGGTGGTTAGTAGGACAAACCGAACTTCACGACAAAGAAAAAAAAGTGAAGTTGCGTGTACTTAATTGCGATTGGATTACGCTATCTCGTGATGTAAATAAAGCAATCGACTTTGATCAAAGTAGTTTCTTTCAACTTATTTATCAAAATGAATTTGACCGTCCAGGTGGAGAGCCATTTGGTGTGCTTATTGGTGATTATGAAATAACCAATGGGTATACAAAAGGGACGATTTATAACGACATAGATACGTTAAAAGAAATATCTAAAGTAGCCGCTGCCTCTTTTTCACCTTTTATAAGTTCAGCTTCGGCAAACTTATTTGGTGCCGATAGTTTTGCTGATCTTGGCTATTACTTCGATTTGTATAATCAATTCGAGCAAGTTGAATATGTTAAATGGCGAAGTTTTCGGCAGATGGAAGATTCACGCTTTGTAGGGCTTGTTTTACCCCATGTGCTGGCGCGTGCCCCTTATAAAAATGATGGCACTCGCAACCAAGATTTTGCTTATCAAGAACGAATAACCAGCCCAGAAACCGAAATGCTTTGGGGCAATGCAGCTTATCAGTTTGTATTAACGCTTGTGCGTGCTTACTCTGAAAGTGGTTGGTTTGGTCAAATTCGTGGTATTGAGCCTGGTAAAGTTTCCAAAGGCATCGTCACCGGCCTTACGAAAAACTATTATTCGACAGATGTTTACAGAAAAGAAGCGAAACCACCGCTGGATTTAATTGTAACGAGTAAATTAGAAAAACAATTCTCTGAGTTAGGTTTTATCCCTGCATCATCTGTGACAAATACTGAACACTTAGTTTTTTATAGTAATGCTTCGGTACAACAGGCTAAGTACTACGACAGTGAAGTTTCAACTGTCAATGCGCGCCTGTCATCCATGCTGCAATATATTTTATGTGTGTCACGGTTTGCCCATTATTTAAAATTACTTGCCCGTGACCGTGTTGGCTCGTACAGCACAGCACAAGCATGTGAGCAAGGGTTGCAATCGTGGGTCAATAATTACACTACAGCGTCTGACTCCGCGTCTGAGCATATTCGTAGTAAATACCCACTTGCGAATGCAAAAGTGAGAGTGACCGAAAATAAATCGAGGCCAGGGCATTATTTTTCAGTTTTGCAACTACAGCCGCATTTTCAACTTGATCAAATGATATCGAGTATCAAATTAGTGACTGAGCTCAGTCCTCACCACCAAATAAAGGAATAAAAATGAGAGAGATCCATGCACTCATCAGAAACGGAAAATTAACAGAAGCACTTGAGTATTGTGCTGAAAAATTAAAAGATGATCCGCTTAATTTTGACATCAGAAGTGCTTACACGGAATTGTTATGTGTCAATGGTGAATTAGAAAAGGCAGATAAACAGCTTGATTTTATGGTCACCAAGTCACCAGAATTTGCTGTAGGCGCTGTTAATTTAAGACACCTGATTAGAGCAGAGCAAGCAAGACAAGACTTTTACGCGGGTAAAGCTGCACCCAAGTTATTTCATGATGCGAATGAGCTAGATGAAGCTTTTCTTGAAATGCATATCAACTTACTAGCTAACGATATTGATAAAGCAACTGAAATTGCAGCGCAAGTTGAGCAGCTTCGTACTAACACAGTTGAAGATCAACAAGCTGCCATCCGTGACCTAGATGATTCGATTAATCCGTACTTAGAGATACTTGGAACGAACGGTGAGTTTTATTTAGCTCGCTTTGATGAAATAGAAAAGCTTGAGTTCGAACCTGTTGATTCAATTGTTGAACAAATTTGGTTGCGCGCTGAAGTTATCATCAAAAATGGCCCAAGTGGTACAGCTCATATCCCTCTCGTTTATCCGTATTCTGAAACGGAGCTTGAGAAGCTAGGGCAAGTCACTGAATGGCAAGAATTAAGCGAAAACTTGATTCAAGGTAAAGGAATGAAAATGTTTTATGCAAATGATGAAGCCATTCTTATTTCTGACCTTGGTCGTTTCATCGCTTAAGCAGTGTTCGCATAATCATGATTGAAAGCAAACAGTCACTTAAAGCTTCGATTCTAGACCGTTTAATTGACGATGAACCTGAAATTCAGGAGTCGCCACAAAGAACGGATGGAATTAGTTTATCTCAGTTAAAAAATTCAGTGCGACGAGATATGGAAGCTTTGCTTAATGCTCGTATTCAATGGCATACATGGCCTAGTCAGTATACTGAGCTTGCGACATCTTGCTTATCTTATGGGCTCCCCGACTTTTCGAGTATGTCTGTGAGCTCTCATGAAGGGCGACTCGTGTTGTGCGAAAAAGTACGCGATGCCATTTTACGATTTGAGCCGCGTTTCATTGAAGTTGAAGTGTTAGTTGACGAAGAGTTGCCAATTAATCGTGTTTTAAACCTAAGAATAAATGCATTGTTATATGCCGATCCTGAGCCTGAGTTTATTAGTTTTAACTCTGAGGTTGAGCCGGTTAGCCTTGGCATGAAAATTTTCGAGTCTTCACTATGAATGATGAATTATTAAAATATTACAACCGTGAGTTGGCGTATGTTCGCCACTTAGGTAAAGACTTTGCTGAGAAGTACCCAAAGGTTGCTGGAAGACTAAAGCTCAGTGATGAAACGATTGAAGATCCTCATGTTTCAAGGTTGATTGAATCATTTGCGTTTTTGACAGCCAACATCAGACAAAAGCTTGATGATAGTTTTCCTGAACTTACAGATGCACTATTAGGTCAGCTCTATCCCGATTACCAAGCACCTATCCCTTCATTGTCTGTTATTAAGCTTGAGTCAGAAAACTTATCGACAACCGGTATCGTCATACCGAGAGGAAGTGAAGTCGAGACCAATGTTGAAAACATGAAGCAGTGTAAGTTTAAAAGCTGCTTTGACACCAACCTTTGGCCAGTTGAAATCACGGCGGCTCAATTTGATAATAGTCCGTTTATTGCACCAAAACCAACTTGGAATGAGCCTGCAAAAGCCATTTTCAAAGTACAGCTCACAGGTGAGTACGAAGGAGTACCGCTGCATGAGACTGAGCTTAATAATCTAAAAGTATTTATACACGGGCAGTGGCATTTTTCGTTAAAAGTGTACGAATTATTATTTAAACACTGTATTGGTATTGCCGTTGATAATGGCGATGAAGGTGTTCACTATCTATCAAATGAGCATTTAAAGCCTGTTGGTTTTGAGCACGATGAGGCTGTAGTGCCTTATTCATTACGCTCTTCATCTGGTTTTAGGTTATTGGTTGAACACTTTATTTTTCCTGAAAAGTTTAAATTTTTCGAATTACAAAATATTCGCCATGTGTTGCCGCGTGATTCAAACACAACGACCTTGTATTTTTATTTAGACACAGAATCTACAGAGCTAGAGAAACAAGTTGATAAAGACATGTTTTTATTGGGATGCACACCCATTATTAATATGTTTGAGCAGGAAATTGAGCCGATCAGACCTGAGCTAAGTGAGTACGAGTACAAGCTTGCACCACGTTATATCGATTCTGAAATATCTGAAATCATAAGCATTGAAGAAGTCGTGGCATTTGACCATAAAGGTAATAAACAAATCGTTACGCCTTTTTATGGGCAAACACACCCTAAATATCAAGAACATAAAGATCTATTTTGGCATACACGCCGTGAAACCGCTTTATGGGCTGGCGGCTATGCAGAGGCGGGGACAGAAACCTATTTATCTTTAGTTAATGGTGGCTTTGAAAATAGCGCCCAAGAGCTGAGTGAAGGCAATAGTGTGTTAACCGTGCGCGCTCAATGCAGTAACCGAAATCTGCCAGCAAGCTTACCGTTTGGTGATGATGAACTTGGTTTGTCTATGCCAAAACGGGGCGATGTAATTAAAAAAATTAGGTGTTTAGTGGCACCTACTCACGCAGTCAGACCGGTATTAGGAAGTAGCACGCGTTGGCAGTTAATTAATCACCTCACCATTGATTCATTTAGCGGTGAAAACGCAGTCGATAAGTTGAAAGAAACACTTCGATTATATGATTTCAAAGCAACGCCACAATCAAAAGGCATGATCGATAATATCTACAATGTAAAGATTGAGCCAGCAACGGCGCGTGTAGTGCAAAATGGTCGAGTGGCGTTTGCATCTGGCACAGATATCGAAATTACCTTTGCAAATGATGACTTTTCGGGCAGTGGTGTATTCTTTTTTGCATCTGTTTTAGATTGTTTTTTCTCACAATTTGCTTCAATTAATAGCTTCACCCGTTTGAGTTTAAAACTCAAAGAGCAAGATCGAGTTTACCATCAATGGCCTGCTCGGGTTGGTTCTGGGGTTTTACTATGATTGATAAGTTACTGCACAGTGCAACTCAAACTGATTTTTATAAAGCCGTATTCATTATTGAATCACAGTTACAAGAATCTGCGCAGCAGTATCGTAAGGTTGGCTATGACAGTCACCCTAAGCTAGAACTTATTCGTTTTTCGGCCACTCAAAAATTTGGTTTTGCCGGCAATGCGATCACAAACCTAAAATCATCAGGAACATACGAAGGCGCCACAAAATTTAATATGGAAGTCTCATTTATGGGAATGACGGGATGCTCTGGTGCGTTGCCTCATTTTTATAGTGAGCTGGTGATGCAAAGGTTGCGCTTTAAAGATACAACCATGCGTGATTTCTATGACATGTTTAATCATCGCTTAGTCTCTTTATATTATCGTGCTTGGAAGAAGTATAAGCCCACACTTAACTTTGCCAATAAAGAGCATGATCAACATACAAAGATCTTATCTTTGCTAAGCGGCGGTCGTGCCCCGCACCAGTTGTATTTTGGTGGCTTATTTAGCCGAAGAGCACGTAATGCTGCTGATTTGCGAAATATTCTCGCTTTCTATCTCGATTGTGATGTTGAGATTGCGCAGTTTGTTGGCCAGTGGCAACCATTAAAACAAAGCGAACAAACACAAATAACCAGTACGGGTTTTAATGCAAAGCATGCGCGTTTAGGTGTTGATGCGATGGCAGGAAAGCAAGTATGGGATATTTCTACAAAAGTAAAAGTGATTGTTAAACCAAAAGATGCAAAGCAAACAACGCGTCTTTTGCCGCGCAGAGATTTATACGATCTGGCACACAAAATAACGAAAGATTTTCTCGGTAATCAAGTTCAACATGAGCTGGTTATTAAGTCGAATTTTTATGAATTAGATGCAACACAACTAAAAGAAGAGCGTTTTCAATTAGGCTGTAATAGCTTTCTTTTACCGCAAAGTGGTGTTCGTAAGGGAAACGTCACTGAGTTGTCGTTTAAAGGATAAATAAATACAAGGAAATATTATGTCTACCATGACACTAAATAAACTAGTTGAAAAGCTAAGTCCTGAATGTAAAAAAAGTCTTGAGCTAGCTGTTGCTATTTGTAATAGCCGCAGCCATTTTACTGTTGAACTAGAGCATTGGATTTTAGCATTGCTTGAACAGCAAGTTGATGACCTTAGACTCATTTTAAGTGCTTACGATATTGATGAAGACAAACTTAAGCACGACTTAAATAAGTCACTTGAATCGCATAAAACAGGGTGTAACTCATCACCTAGTTTATCAATTCATGTGACAAGCTTATTGAAACAAACTTGGCTAAGTACAAGCATTGAGTTTACAGACACACAAATACGCAGTGCCTACATTATTTATACGCTAGTGAAAGACGATACGTTAGCAAGCGTTGTCAGCCGTTGTAGTAAAGAGTTCAATAAAATTGATGCAGGGCAACTTTTACATGCTTGGCCAGAACTTGTTACTAAGTCGAATGAGGTAAACCCTGCTTCACAGACACAACAAGATGCGCCGGTAAATGTGTCATCGAAAACACCTAATCTCGATCAGTTTACGGTTGATTTAACGGCGCAAGCTAAAGCAGGCAAAATTGATCCTATCTTAGGCCGCGATTTTGAAATCCGCCAAATGGTCGATATTCTTACCCGCCGCAGACAAAACAATCCAATTTTAACGGGCGAAGCTGGGGTAGGTAAAACTGCGGTAGTTGAAGGTTTAGCACTGCGTATAGCGCAAGGAAGTGTTCCTGAAGTATTAAAAAATGTAAAAATCCATACTTTAGATCTTGCACTATTACAAGCTGGCGCAGGTATGAAAGGTGAGTTTGAAAATCGCTTAAAGTCACTTATTTCAGAAATTAAAAATGCCCCTTACCCAGTCATCCTTTTCATTGATGAAGCACACACCATGATCGGCAGCGGTGGCCAAGCGGGTCAAAATGATGCGGCAAATTTATTAAAGCCTGCATTAGCGCGTGGTGAGTTAAGAACGATTGCTGCAACAACATGGGCTGAGTATAAGAAGTTTTTCGAAAAAGATGCTGCATTAGCAAGACGTTTCCAAGTCGTTAAAGTGGAAGAACCAACACCAGAAAAAGCCATTGCTATGTTACGCGGCTTAGTGCCAGTGATGGAAAAACACCATAATGTATTTATTTCTGAGCAAGCATTAGAAAGCGCTGTTAACTTATCTCATCGCTATATCATTGGCAGACAGCTACCGGATAAAGCGGTTGGATTACTTGATACTGCATGCGCGCGCGTTGCTATGAGCCAAGCATCTAAACCTAACTCGATTGAAAAGCTAGAAAACGAGCAGTCAGAAATTAAATCTCAAATTGCTATGTTAAGCCGTGAACAGCGTACAGGCCTTGATCACAGCGAGATACTTGCAACACTTAACGAAAAAAGTGAACAAATCTCTCAGCAGCTTGAACCTCTAAAAGCGCAATTTGAGAGTGAAATGTCATTAATTAAAGACGTAAAAGAAGTACTTACTGCGCTTAACGATGATGACAATGACAACGCTGAGGAAATTCAGAAACTTCAGCAGTATAAAGAGAATCTTGCACAATTTGATTCGAATATGGTGCATTGGCAAGTCGATGATGAATTAATTGCCCAAGTTATTTCTGATTGGACTGGTATTCCTGTAGGTAAAATGCATGAAGATGAAGTTATCAGTGTTTTAAAACTTGCTGATACCATGAAACAACGTGTTGTAGGCCAAGACCATGCACTCGATCTGATTGCGAAAGTTGTGCAAACATCGAAAGCACATTTAGCCGATGAAAGCCGTCCTAATGGTATCTTTATGTTGGCAGGCCCAAGCGGGGTAGGTAAAACAGAAACTGCGCTTTCTTTAGCGAACGAAGTGTATGGTAGTGAAGAAAATATCACCATCATTAATATGTCTGAGTATAAAGAAGAGCATAAAGTGTCGCTGTTACTTGGCTCTCCTCCTGGTTATGTTGGTTACGGTGAGGGCGGTGTACTAACAGAAGCTATTCGTCGTAAACCTTATAGCGTAATTTTGTTAGATGAAATAGAAAAAGCACACCCAGGTGTTCACGATATTTTCTATCAAGTATTTGATAAAGGTACAATAAAAGATGGTGAAGGTAGAGATATCGACTTCAAAAATACCATCATCATCATGACTTCTAACGTGGGTACCGACACCACAATGAGCTTATTTGAGGATGAGGAGACTGCACCAAGCATTGCCGGTCTGCAAAAAGCATTACAAAATGATTTGTTAGATGTGTTTAAAGCAGCGTTTCTTGGCCGCATAAATGTTATTCCTTACATTCCATTAAGTAAGAGCACTCTTGCAGATATAGCAAGACTACAGTTGAATAAAATATGTAAGCGAGTTAAGAATAATTATAATTCTGAGCTTGTATACTCTGATTGCGTTATTGATTATATAGTTAGTAATTGCAATGACTCTGGTTCGGGTGCTAGGAATATACATACATTGTTGCAAAATAATGTATTGCCACTTTTATCGAAGAGGCTACTTGATAACATAGTTTCAGGTGAGCAGTTAAATGAGATATCATTATTTATTAATGATGGTCACTTTGATTTTAAAGTAAGTTAATTATTAATCATAAGTTTTCTTGTTTCTTTTTTTGAGTCGGATTATAATTTCTCCGTCTTCATTAATTGATGGAACATTGAGACATTGTCTTCGTCTAGGGAAAGGATTGAGAAGACCCTTTCGTTGCGCAGTTAAAGATAGTGATTTCAAAGGAATTTTGGGTAACCAAAAGTAAATAATCCAGTTTAATGGATAAAATTTATAAATTAAAAAGGAGCATTATCATATGCAAGCAAATACATATTTAAAATACGGTTCAATTAAAGGTGAAACTACAGCTGAGTCTTTCAAAGACTTAATCACGGTTTTATCACTAGATTGGAATGTAAGTCGTGAAATTTCAGCTCACACTGGTACAGCAATGGACCGTGAGTCTAGCTCAACTCGTTTAGGCGATGTAACTATCACTAAACTTCAAGATAAAGCGTCTCCGGACTTATTCAAAGAAGCAACTATTGGTAAAGGCTTACCGGCTGTTTTCCATATCACTAAACAAGGTGATAAAGTTGAAGAAATCATGAAAATCGAATTAACAGATGCAATGATTTCTAGCTACTCTGTATCAGTTCAAAACGATCGCCCAATTGAAACTATCACTATCAGCTACACTGAAATGATGATGACAGTGACGCCTACTGATGATAAAAACAACATCACTGCACCACTTGTTTATGGTTACAGTGGCGTTAAAGGTCAGCAAATGTAATTTTTTGCAAAACCGACTAGCTCTGAGTTTTACTCAGAGCTTTTTTGATCTGTAGGAATAGGAAGCAAGGAATGCAAAAAGCAACACAAGATAAAAATGTAATTCAGATAAACACCCCAGCAGGCAAAGACGCACTGTATTTGACTCGACTTGTCGCACAAGAATCGATGTCAGATTTGTTTGTGATGTCAGTGAATATGTTCACTATTGGGACGCAAATCGCACATGAAGATCTTGTTGGTAAGCCTGTTTCCATAAAAGTTCGAAATGCCGACGGTGCAGGTGAGCGATACTTTCATGGTATTGTTAGCCAGTTGGTATCTAACGGAAGCCGCACGGCTGATGTTGACGAACAAAAGAATTATATTGATTATCACGCAACGATTGTTCCTTACGCAGCGTCAATGCGTAACAGAAAGAACAGTCGTATTTTTCAAAAGAAAACCATTCAAGATATTTTTGCTGATTTATTTGGTCAGCATAATGTTGCATTCAAAGATAACACCACTAAGACGTACCCTAAGTATGAATATTGTGTTCAATATCAAGAATCTGACTTTGACTTTATTCAGCGATTACTACAACAAGAAGGGATTTTTTACTTCTTCGAACACAGTAAAAGTAATCATACTTTGGTTCTTGCGGATGATATCACTGCCTATGAAGAGTGCGCAGAGGCTAAAGTTGTGTTTAGCTCTGGCCATTTAAGCGAGTCTCATGTCAATAAATGGCAAGGTGGCTTAAGTTTAGCACCAGGCAGCTACAAACGAATTGGTTATGATTTTAAGCAACCGCCAAGATACCCAGATGGTGATCACGCTAAAGCTGATTTACCCACTCAGTCGGTTGCCGAAGTATTTGAATACACAGGCGAAGCAGAAACACATCCTCGTGCTGCAAATTTAGCGGCACTGCAGCTAGAGTCACTCCAGCGAAATATGAAATTAAGTAGTGGTCGAAGTGACTGCCGATCTTTTTCTGTTGGTAAACTGTTCAGTTTTAAAAAGCATGAAGATCCGCGCCTAGAGGGCAAAACATTTGCAATTACCTCATTGCTAACCGCGATCACGGTGCCAAACCAATCTGGCGGACAACAATCTCAAACTGAAGAGGTTTTTTCTAATCACTTTGAATGTGTTCCAAAAGATGTGCCTTACCGTGCAGCCCATATTAAAAATAAACCTGTTATAAACGGTGTACAAACGGCCATCGTGACGGGTGACAGTGCCGATGAAATTATGATCGACCAGTATGGTCGTGTAAAAGTGCAATTTGATTGGGACCGTGAAGGTAAAAAAGATTCTCAAAGTTCGTGTTGGATTAGGGTTGCTCAAAATTGGGCCGGTAAAAAATGGGGCGCATTCTTTTTCCCTCGCGTTGGACAAGAGGTGTTGGTCGACTTTATAAATGGTGACCCTGACCAACCGATTATTAGCGGCGCGGTTTATAATGCCGATCTAATGCCTCCGTATGCTTTACCTGCTGAAAAAACACAAAGTGGTATAAAAACTCGCTCTACAAAAGAAGGTGGGGCCGATAACTTTAATGAGCTGCGTTTTGAAGATAAAAAAGGCAGCGAATTAGTTTACATGCAAGCAGAAAAAGACAAACAACTGTATGTAAAGAACGATCAAAAAGAAAAAATTGATAACGATCGTTTTCTAGAAGTTGGCAACAACGATGACGCGAAAATAAAAGTAAATCGTACGGTTGATATTGGCGATAATGACACTTTAAAAGTGGGTAAAACACTTAACATTGAAGCTGGAAAAGAAATTGTTATTAAAACGGGCTCAGCAAAAATAACGATGAGCAGCAGTGGTAATATTGCCATTGAAGGCACAAATATTGATATCAAAGGCAGTAATGTAAAAGTAGATGGCAGTGCAATTACACTCTCTGCCGGTATGATTAAGCTGAATTAAGCTATGGAACTGATTACAACTTTTCAAACAGGTGCTGTTCATGGAGCTGCTAGCAGCGGCTTTACAGTGTATTGTCGCTATGGTTTACCGCATTTAGTGTGTTTATCGGTAAACCGTCCAGATGATCCTTTTTTGAGTCTGCCAATTGATTACTTTAAAGGCCATGATGGTTATTTTGCTGAGCAATTTTTTTATAACCTTCATCCTAATTTGAACAGTAGTAATGTGCTTTCTTATGTATATCAATATGCGACACAGACCAGCTCAATCATAAACGACTTATCTTATGATGATATCGTAGAAGAGCTAGCGAAGCTTGTGAGTGTTAATAAGTTACAAGTTATCCCTCTGTACGATTAATGGATGTGAAAACAAGGAATAGGTTATGGGTAAACCCGCTTCAACAATTGGTCATATGCACCTTTGTCCTAAAGTAACTGCACAAGTTCCTCACGTTGGTGGCCCAATTGTGGCGGGTTCATCAAATGTATTAATTGGTAGTATGCCAGCAGCAAGAAAAGGGGATATGCTGATTTGTGTTGGCCCTCCTGATAGCATCAATAGCGGGTCATCTACCGTTAAAATAAACGGAAAGCCAGCAGCTAGAATGGGAGACGGAACGTCTCATGGCGGCAAAATTATCGTTGGTAATCCAACCGTGTTGATCGGTGGTTAATCATGCTTGCTATGTTGCTAAAAGCGCATTCAAATACTTTAAATCAACTACACAGTGCACAACAGAATCCTTTTTATTCTGTTGACTATTTGATGCAAGCTCGTCAGCAACTCATATTAAAACTTCATGCTTATGATTCTGAGGTTCTACAAGTTACATTGTCAGTCGCCCAGTTATTGCAAGCATTTCGAGAGTTGAACACTGGCGAAGTATTAGCTAGCACATTGGCTGAAGCATGCTTGGTCACGTTATTAACGTCACCTAAAAAGTTAACCCATGAGTGCGTAGCGCAGTTAAATGAAAATGACGAAAAAGAGCTGCCAGTTAAACAGCTACTCGTTGAAAAGTTAGCAATTTATCGGGGTCGAACAGAAACAGCTTATGCGCAGACATTTGATGCACTTAAGCCGATTTACTTTAGTCAGTCTGCTCAGCATGTTGAGTTATTTAAAGCATTTAAACAAGCCGCTATAGAATTACCAACAACAAAGGCGTTGTTTAAAACCACGAACGATTTTGCTGAGCTAAATTTAATTAATTCACCGTTAATGTCCGCTTATTTATTATTGCTGGATCAACAACGCGTGAATCATGTATGCAACTTTGCAAGCCAAGCACTGTCTCGAGAAGAGGCGTTACAAGTGATGCTGCATACAGGCATGCCTAAATATGTTCCGTTAGTTGTGTCGTTGTTATCGGATGTTGAGGATGCAGAGCCACTTATTAACGGTATAAAGCGTTGTTTAGGGACTGAATTAGATAATTTCGTGACCTATGAAACTCAAGTGCAAGCACAAACAGATGCACAAGCAATCGTTGATTTTCAACAGCAGTTTAACCAGCATTGGCCTGAGCACGAGTCATATTACGTTGGCAAAACTTTAGTATATGGCTATGCATTAAATCAACCGATTGATAGAGTAAAACAGCAAGGTGTTGATCAACAGAGCTGGCAAGTAATAGCAATTTTAAATGCACTTAAGTTGGATAGTAAAAACTATCAAGAGAGTGTTCATTGAGTGCATTTAAAATTAACATCGACCAGTTTGAAACGCCGTATAAGCTCAGTCCTGAAGAATTACTATTAGAAGGTGGTTCTAGTGAAGGCTGTGTAGTTCCTTGGCATTCAACTGATGCGTTTGTGTATGACTGCATCATGAAAGCTAAGTCTGTTTATAAAACGGATTTCGCGCAAAATGGTACTGTAATGTGGCTTTTACCTGCGTTGCCGTTTCAAGGTGAACTAAAAACACTTTTTGCAACGAGCTTACAGCAATGCTTTGGCACGCCCTTAGAGCACCTGTTTTTTGAAGGTTGTCATGGTATACATTCAGCACTTATGCTGGCTCAACAGAGCAGCCTTGAAAATGTAACAGTGATCGCCATTGATGGTGTTTTTAAGGCAAATAAGCGCGAACAGTTTGATTATTTAGGTGTTGCTGCAAGCACGGCTAATATCGAGTTTATAAATACTGGATGGGTGTTACAATCAGCAGAGATGGTTGCTTCGATAGACCTTGCTAAGCATAACCCTATTCAAGGGGAGCTAAAGCGTGTTTTATCGCTTAATGAGCAGCCAATAGATATAATTTTCGCCCCAGGAAATGGCGTAGAAAGTGATGACTGGTTAAATTATTTACCAGTGTTAAGTAATAAAATTAATGAACAGACGATTTTTCAATTACCTAATTATAAATTAGGAAAACTAGGTGCATTAGAAGGGATTATCAACCTTGCAACGCTGACAAATAGCCCATTTTACAATGACAGTTTGTCTCAGGCGTTAGTGATAACTCAAGAAAGTAACAAGTACCAAGCCGTCGCGTCATACTTATGGACAAGTAAGGAAGTGTGCAACTAATGGATAGCAGAGCAGTTGTTTTACAAGGAATAAGCTACCCAATTTGTGTGGTGTTAGCTAAGCAAAAAGCCCCCAGTGGCTTTGAGCCTGTTTCGACGAGCACGCCGGATAGTGCGTACAAGTACGTTGCTGAGTTAGGCACGGCATTAAGTGGCGATGCATCGAAACGTTTAGATCTCATTCAACTACTACAAGCTGCGGGTATTCATTGTCCAAGGCAAGCATCTGCGCGTGAAACCGCCACAGCCTTAGTGAGTGCGCTTACCTCAGGCGCAGTGAGCTGTTACCGACAAAAAGCGAAAACAGTTATTCAAGTGAGCGATAATACTCGTTCATCGCAAGCCAAAAAATCACAATCACAAAGCAGCTCAAGTAGCGGTAAAAAGGCAACGCAAGCACCTGCAAGTAATAGCGGGGGGGCAAGCAATGCCACTGCCAGTGAAACCCCGATTACAGAGCAAGAATGCCGTTCAGACCCTGTTTCAATGTTGACGGGTGAGGAAATACTGCCGTTAGTGGATTTTACGCTCGCTGCGAATAAGCCACTTAATTGGCGACGTTTGTATCGCTCATCAAAGTGTAATCAACGCTCACTGCTTGGTAATGGGTGGCGCCATGATTACATGGTGAAATTAACAGAGCATTACTTACCACCCCCAAAAGTAGGCCCGAAGAAAAAAGGTACTTACTGGTTAGAGTACCATGATGAACATGGTGCGACTCATCGATTTGAAAAAGTAAAACCAGGCCAGTCTAGCTACCAGCTGAGCAGTAACCTTGCCTTGCATTACAAAACAAACGGCAAACAAGTGTTGGTAACACCGAATGACCATCACTTAACGTTTATGCCTAGTGAGTCTGCGTGGTTACTTGAAAAAATCATTAACGAAAAAGGCCAGAGCACACGTTTTTATTATGACTCTCAAGAGCGCTTAGAGCGTATTGAGGTGAATAAAGCACGTGGTTGCGTTTTAAAATATAATAAACAAGGGCTGCTAAAAACAGTTCACGCTTATAGAACAAATGAACAAAATAAGCTTGTTCTGATTGATCAGCCTCTGGCAAGTTATGAATATGATGAACAGCAAAATTTAGTTGCTGCAACAAACCAACATGGTGAGCAAGAGCGCTATGAATACAATGCTGCGCATTTATTAATAAAGCGGACCAGAGCAAGCGGTTTTAGTCATCATTTTGAATGGGATTCATACGGTTACGATGCCAAATGTATAAAACAATGGGGTGATGACAATACCTATTGCTATGAGTTTGAGTATCAAGGGAATACAACAACCAGTATCGACTCTCGCGGTAATCAAGAGCATTTTGTTCATAACGAACAAGGTAAATTGATTGAGCATACGGATGCCAACGGTCATACTACAACCTACGGATACAATGCGCTTGGACAAAAGCTGACACAAACAGATCCCTTGGGCAATCAAACTCAATATGCCTATACAGAGTATGGTCAGCTTGCCTCTGTTACTCAACCTGATGGTACTCGTACTCAGTTTGGCTATAATCAACTCGGCCAACAAGTGTTAACTATCTTGCCAAATGGCGACAAGATCCAACGTAAGTACAGTGCCTCTGGATTACTGCAAAGCGAAACCCTAGCAGATGGTCGAATTGCGCTTTATAGCTACGATCAACACGGTAATTTAACGCAACATATCACGCCTAACGGCCATGTTTTAAAATATACGTGGAACGAGCATGGTGAGCTACTTGCTAAGCAGCATAATAATGAGCTTATTCGTTATAGCTACGATAACTTAGGCCGCATTAATGCAACAATAAACCAAGCAGGGCTGCTTACTCAGTATAAATACAATGAGCAAGGGCAACTTGTGCAAACCACCGCGTTTGCTCAAAATGATCCAGAAAATAAACAACAGCAATACTTCACATACGATGAAGCGGGTAGGTTAGTTAGCTCACAAAACAGCAATGGCGATACCACAGAACAACACTTTGAAGGGCTAAGCCAGCCGCATTGTGTTATTCAACCCGACGGCAGCGCACTGCATTTAACTTATGATAAAGAGCGCAACTTAACGGCAATTGAGCGCAGTGATGGTCATGTATACCGTATAAACTACGATGCAAACGAAAACCCAACTCAGGTAACGGGGTTTGATGGCACAATACAACAATACAAGTATGATGCTTGTAATCGCTTAGTGTCAGTAACACAAAGCGATAAACGCCATGTAAAAATTAAGCGTGACAAACTAGGCCGCATAATTTCGCAGCACGCAAGCCTTGCCACAGACAAACAAATCATTAATAACGCTAACCATTACACTTACACGGCAGAAGGCAAAATAGCTCGCGCTCATAATGCGCAGTCGACGATAAAACAAGCGTTTGATAAAGGTGGGCGATTAATTAGTGTTGAGCAAATTCATAATCAACATCAAACACATAAACTTGCATACACCTATGATGACTATGGTAGAAGGCAGTCTCTCACTCTGCCTGACTCAACAACGCTTGATTATCACTACAATGAATTTGGTCAGCTTAGTGCAATTCAAGTAAAGCAGGCGAATGGCGATTTAACAAAACTGGTTGAACTTGGTTACGACAGCCAAAATAACATTCAAACACAGCACTTTGGTAATGAGGTCACCCTTACCCAACAGTTTGATGTATTCAACCGCTTAACACAGCAGCAGTTAACCCATTCTGCGCAAGCACTATTCGATACCTGTACATACAATTACGACAGTGTTAACCAGTTAATTGCGCGTAAAGAAGAAGGGGTTAGTAGTCATAACATTAATTTTGAATACAACAGCCTTGGACAGTTAATTAAGCAAAACCTGGCAAGCGCTGAGGTTGATACGACTACCCAATACCAGTGGGACAGCTTTGGTAACCCTGTTAGCCAATCAAAACTAAAAAATGGCGAATTAACCGACCAGCAAGCTGATACCAGCGATGCAATTAATCACGTTGAAAATAACGATTCAGCGTATACAAATGATGTTATTCACAGTGAATACAGCGATTCGATTGCAGCATCAGATAGTAACTTAACTGATGATACTGTAATTCAAAGCACAACCGAGGCCGACCGCTTAACACACTTTGGCGACAGCGACTTTCATTATGATGAATGTGGTAACCAAATACGTGAAACCGGTAAAGGTATTAAAACACACCGTGAATACAATGCGTTCAACCAATTAAGCAGCTTTAACAACAATGGTACGCTCACGCATTACGACTACGACCCACTGGGTCGACGCATCGCCAAGCATACCGAGCATGGCAAGATTGATTACATTTGGGACAACGACCAATTAATTGGCGAATACCAGCACGGTGAATATACGTGGTACATCAACCTACCCAATCAATTTCATCCAGTCGCACTGATTAAACAGGGTGAGGTGTATTACTACCACCTAGACCAACTAAACACCCCACGTTTTGTAACCAACAACAACGCAGAAGTGGTATGGCAAAATCACGCGGATGTGTATGGCTATGAAGAGCCTGAGGCATCTATTAAAAACAGCTTCACTCAACCAATACGTTTTCAAGGGCAGTATTTTGATGAAGAAAGTGGCCTTCACTACAACCGCTACCGCTATTACAGCCCCAAACAACAACGTTTTATAAACCAAGACCCGATAGGCTTAGTAGGTGGTATAAATCATTACCAATATGCGCCAAATCCGGTTAATTGGGTAGATCCGTTGGGACTTAGTTGTAAGGAAAATACATGGAATACGTTTCAGAAAAATACTAAAGGGCACTTTAAAAGTTCTGTCGAAGCAGCCGGGAGTTATAAGAAAGTCAAAGAAGTTTTAATTACTCCTAAAGCTGAACGCCCAGATCCATCAACATATCTGCCGCAATCTTATATCGATGCGCATGTAGCTCTGTTTAATCAACAAGGTGCAGGTTTCATTTCAATTCAAAGTTGGATGTTAAATCCTGAATATCCAACGTTACCGCCAAGAAAATTTGTAGGGCTGAAAAGTGAAATGGACGTTATTATCTCCAAATATACCAAGGCAGGGAATGATTGGAGAGTTCTTAGAGATGAGCTCAGCTTGGGCGAAGATACAGATCTAAGCAATGATGAAATCACGTACATGGTAATTGAGCCAGGAGATGAACGATTTGAATATGATATTCCGAATGGTCGTGAAGGAGGAGCATACGATGGAGAATGGATCCCAGGCGGTAAAACAAAAGGTGGTATAACTGAAGCCGCACTAATAAATTCTGAAAGGGTCGTTCATAATAACAGTCTTGAAGAATTATCAAGTAACTTTAAAAGCACAAAGAAATTACGAACAGGTCAAGATAATAAAAAATGAAGTAGTAAGAAGTTACATCCCATAAAAATAAAAAAGTATGGCTGATGAATGTGAGTGTAGAATGGGGAAGTGGAGCGCTTAACTTAATAACGCGTAATGAAATATATAGTTAAAATACGCAATGGACTCCTAAAGTTAGTATACAGAGTTATTAAAGCTGCAGAAGATTTAAAATTTTATGCTCCTTAACAGCATTGAGTAGAGATATTATATGGTTACAAATTTATTTGAAGTTTCGATAGGTAAAAATGAGTCAAATAGCTTTTTTCGTGGAGAAAAAAATTATTTTGTAAAAACCCCTGATTTTGAACAACATAATCACGGTGCAAACCTTGGAGGCCATGTAGAATCATTTTTGAGAATGAGTAATACCAACGCTAAGATTTTCGATAGAACTTTCATAGATTTTTTAGGGTCTTTAGAAATTACTAAAAACGATTTAACTCATTTTATGGCAAATCTCTCGGCATTTTTTGCTTTAAAATCCAGAGGCAGATTGGTGGGTTCAATGCTTTTTAAAAGCGCTAAAAGTATTGAATCAAGACTAGTTAAAAGTTACTTAATAAAGATCTCTAACAGTGACTTTTACCAAAGTGAAAAAGATAGGTTATATTTACATGCAAATTTCATCTCTAGAAATGGCAATGATATTTTATTAAAAACACTACGGGAAATTGATGGATGTGATATAGGAAAGTGAGTTATTTTAACCTAGATATATTGGGGGAGAATATTAGCTACGGATAAAAATAATATGGCAGGCTATTAAATTTATATTTTACGACGTTCTTGAAAATATGAACGTTTTAGGTGTTTGATGAAAAAGCTAATTACTAGCATTTATTTGATTTTTACTTTTTCTTGTACTGAAGCACTTAGTAATGATGACAAAACGTATGTCAGCTTTGATGTTATAGAGATGAATGTGGAAAGGGTTAATGATAATTTATTCCGCTGGATAAAATTTCATCCTGATAGCGAGTTCCCTTGTTTAAGACTAGATATTTTAGAAGCGGGTAGTAACGCGCTTATCAAACGAAAGAATATTTGTAACGTGTATGACGAAGCATTGAAAGTTACACACGATTTTAAAAAGTTATCATTTTTAGATATCTACAATTTGAAAGTTAACTCACAGACTCTAACATTTGATTTAGAACTCTCTTTGTTGAGCCAAGATGTGGTTAATATGAATTGTTCAATTAAGATAGAAAGTACAGATTTTTCTCCACTTGATTGCCAACGTTTATAGGTAGAGGAATAGCTTGCGGCTGGATTGATACTAGCTGTAATAAACATAACTAAGTGACTCCACAGGAGTGACGAAACTAGTTTTATTGTTGATATTAAAGAGCTTACTGAAGAGCTTTAATAAAACTGATAGGGAAATATATGAGTAAAATAAACACGGATGTTAACTATAAAACAATGGCAGGAAATGCTCGTTTACTAATACTGGGTGAATCGAGCCATAATACAGCTGGTTTTAAATATGAGGCAATCAAGGCTCTTAAACAATTAAAAGCAGCTGGCTTTACTCACTTTGCAATGGAAATGCTACCTCGCTCTATGCAAGAAAAAATAGATTTTTATCAACGTACCGGAAAGGGCTTTAAGGTAATTCAGCAATATTTTAATGAGAACTGGACATGGGGCTACTTAGTACCTAAAGCCTATGGTGAGCTTGTTAAGGCTGCTCGGGACATTGGCTTGAAAGTAATTGCACTGGATATTTCTTATGAGTTGATGGAGCAAATGGACGAGGAATGCGAATATGACCAATATAAGAAAGGTGACTGCTTCAGTACTCACACTCGTCGAAATAAAATATGGGCTGGAAATATAATTGGTGTTTTAAACGCCTCAAAACAACATCGTGTAGTTGCTTTTATGCATCGTTGGCATGCCGTACAAGCCTCAGACTATGAGCCTGGTCTTGATACTATTGTGCAAGAGAAGGGTATGAATAGTATAAGATTTATTGATTTTATAGGTGGAATAAGCTGCTTATCTCAAAGACAATGTGAAGGTGGCTCTGCAGAGGTTAATTCACTTAAACAACAATATTTTTCTCGTGAAGGCTTCCCCTATAAGCATGCTGTAAAAGCATTTCAGGTTCATATTCCAGAACAACGGGTTAACCAAGATGGCACTTTAAAATGGTAAAACATCAACTCTTAGCACTTTTAGTTATATTCACTGTTACTCCCTATGTCGAGGGTAAATCGGTATCAAGTTCTTTATGGAAAGAGCTTGATATTAATAATCCCAATCTCTCTAAGAATACAGTAATGCGCCAATGCGAGAGGAGTTTGAAATATGCAGTTAACGAACTTGAAAGCTGGTGTGAGAAAGCCTATCAATTAGGAGCTTGGGAAGCGTTACTTTATATTGGGTATCATACAGGAGATGGCTCGCGTTACGTTCATGAAGTAAAGCAGCGTGCAGCTAATGATGAAATCAACGCTATTCGTAAATTAGCATGGCTATATGATGATGGCTTATTCATTGAAAATAACTCGACTGAAGCAGCCCGCTTATATGAACTTTACCTCACAAAAGCAACAGGTGCTTCACCTCGTTTGTTAAAGCGGATCCACTATGATCTTGCGAAAATTTATACAAAGCTTGAGGATTGGCCGAGTGTTATTAACCATGCGGAATATGTGCTTGAACACAGTGAAGGTGATGGTTCAGAGGCTCTAGCGAGAGAGTTAAGAGACAATGCAAAAACAAAAAGCAGGCAATGAATCTAATTTTTTAGGTTTATCTAATCAAGATTTTTTAGAACTAAAATGAGCTCAATAATAAAGAAAATATGATCTTTATTAAAGACACTATTAACCTGAAAGATAAAAGGTGCCTAGCAGATATTTTTCCTAAATATTATGAGTTTGGTGAGCTTCAAAACTGACTAGTTAAAAAAGTAAATAGGTTTATGGACAAAATTAAGAGTAATAGGGTTAAAAATCTTTTCTCATATAAAAACTCAGTTATTCATAGATGATATAATAAATTAGAGAAAATGCTTTCAGCTAGGGGAGTAGCAGAGCCACTTCAAAATCATTGCAGGCTCTAAAGCTTTTTTTAAATAAATTAGCAGTATGAAAGTTTACTACCTTTGGGGTAAATCCGGCTAATCTACTTATTCTTAGAAAGTGATTTGAGCAATGTTACAGGCTATTTCAAGTGCTGTGGTCGATTTGAAAATCTTGTTCAGGGGTTGATGTTTATTTTTGAGAAAGTTGTTATATGATAGCTAATCTCTAAACAACATTAAAAGATAAACACAGTGAAGGATATAATAAAGTCTCCTCTAGGGCTAATTGATCATAAAAATATGCAGAGTGATGAAGTAGTACTTTTGACTCTTAATTATGAAATGTTTGAAGATAAAAAAACCTACTTATCAAAAAAGGTGATTATTTAATCGTGTCGTCTGACTTCTATTCTAAAATGAAAAAAATAAGAAGATATACGCAATCTGAATACCCATTAACTGCATTGCCTTGGATAATTGATCGAATAGAAAATGGCTTTTTTAAAAAGAAAAGTGAAGGGGGGTTTTCAAACTTCGAGCGCAGTACGTCGGCTGAGTTTGATGGAGAGACGATTGGCATTAATGCAATGGTTCATTGTTGTGCTGAAAATCTACCAGGGTTGAATATTTGGAACGGCAACAGGAAAAGCTATATTTCCAACATGACACCTCAAAAGTGGGATATACCCATTTACATGTTAAAAGATGGGTTGTTAGAAGAGTTGAAAAAAATAGCTGCTAAATATTCCTAACTTTATTGTGCGGGCATACGGAGAACGGTAAGTGAACTGCATAAAAAATAGTGTTTTAAAGGTTAATCATTACGGGCTGTAAACATTAAATCAACCTCTATCTGGGAAATAAATAAGCACTTCGTTGATGTAAAATGAAATGGCTATAAAAATAGCGTTTAAACGTAAAAATACGGAAAAGGACTTTCATATGTCAGTAATTAGAATCCCCCAATCTGTTGGGCTAGGTGGTGTTAATACCCCAGCCGATGTAAAAACAGTACAAACCGCTTTAAATAAATTACTAAAACTTATCCCACCAACAAAAGCATTAGCAGTAGACGGACGTTTAGGTTCTCGCCCAGAAAACTCTAAAACTGTTGCTGCAATAAAACAGTTTCAAAGCAAAGTTGCAGGTATGGTGCGTCCCGATGGCAGGATAGATCCAAATGGTCGTTCTCACCGAAAAATAAATGAAAAGCTGACAACGATAGGTCAGGTTCATTTTAAATTACCAGTGGCCTCTTCGAATGTACAAGCATTGTCAGAATCTGATTTTCAAGATGTTGCGAATCAACTTGGGTGTAAGGTTGCTGCTATTAAAGCTGTTGCTGAGGTTGAATCCGCAGGTGATGCTTTTTTCTCAAATCGCAAACCTAAGATTCTATATGAAGCACATATTTTCTCTCGTCTAACGAATCATAAATATGATTCAAGTCATCCGTCTATTTCGAGCCGAAGTTGGAATCGTAGTTTATACGTAGGAGGTCCGCAGGAATACGCAAGGCTTGAAAAGGCTATGGAATTAGATGTAACAGAAGCTTTAAAATCGACTTCTTGGGGGCGTTTTCAAATTATGGGGTTTAACTATAGTGCAGCAGGATTTGCTAGTGTAGAGGCGTTTGTTCAAACAATGTTTACATCACAAAGAAAACAGTTAGATGCATTTGTCAACTTTGTGAAAAGTAAAGGATTAGAAAAACACTTAATAACACTGAATTGGGCTGCATTTGCTGAAGGTTACAATGGTTCTCAATACGCACAAAATAAGTATGACGTGAAATTAAAAAAGGCTTTTGATAAATATGATAAAAAGTAAATTTTCTTCGATTTTTATTGCATTACCAATATGCTTTATTGCTTCGTGCAGCGCATCGCAAAATGAGTCAGCGATTATTTTTAAATGCCATGCGGATAAACCCACACCGATTGATGTGGTTGTCAGTGAACATAATGGCAGTTATAAGCTTATGCAATTTAACACCGCACAGGTCAAGCTCACTGAAATGACCTCTATCAGTGATGCGAGTAAATCCAGTTATCATCGTTCTTTAGTTAATGAACACAGTATGACGTTTACACACAATGGTAATAAAATAACCCTGAGTGACTACCATAGTGAAGAGTTGGGTATGATTACTAAAGAGAAATCAGTCACTATTGAACATGATGACAAAAAAGACTATTGGCTTTGTGATGATTCAAGTGTTAGCAAATTACCTTCTATTGAGAACTTTTAGGAATGGCTATTAAAAGGGAAGTGGGTAATTAGTTGTAACTTGAATTTTGCACATGATAGTTTAGTAACTGGCTTGTATATTCAGTGGTGATCTCTGCAAACAGAGCCACTAGTAAACATTTTGTATTTGATACTAAAAAATCAGCTTTTACAGGTGTATTTAGGAACAACTACAGAGGATTTTTGTGATTCTAGCTCAGTTACTTTTAATTAAACTGGGGTATTCTCTTCCTCGCTATAAAAAGATAATCTTAAAAAATAAACAAAGTGCCGTAACCCTCGTCACTGAAAAAGGAGCTATAAACGCGAACTCCAAAGCGTTATAGAAATATTATGGAACAACAACACCAACAAACTCTCACACAGCTTGTAAACGATGTTTACAACAAGCCTGATTTAATTGAAGAGCATCAGCCACTAATTGAGCCTTTGCTGACTGATTTAGTCGCGAGTGCGCCTTTAGGCTTTGAAGGCATGGCTGCTATGATTAATACGCATATTTCCAATGGATTTAAGTTTAAAAACCCTAAAATACAACAGTTTGAGCTTGAATCTGGGTTGTTAAAATTAAAAACCTACTTTCAAAAGATTAATCTTTAACAGGAGTTTAGGCAGGCTATTGCTAGCAAAAACTTAGTTTCAAGGATGATGTGTGACATTAATTAATACATGTATGTTAATGGTGGTTTTACAGCCGTTGTTTGTTTATTTGGCTCTGTTTAAACAGCCAGAATTTCACCCTATGACAGATACACCGGTCAAAAATGATGATGCTCTATTTTTGTTTGTCACCCCTGGGGTATCTGTTTTCTATTTTAGCCAGTTTTTTGAGGCGCTACTTTACCTAGGTGGGGTCTGGGTATTGGGGTTATTACTCGCTGTAATTTTGGCAAGTAAAGCCAAAAAAACCGTCACAAAGGATGATGCGATCAGCTTTACGATTGCAGGCTTTATCTTTTTTGGGATTATAAAATTAATTGCTATGGCAATTGCGTACTTTTTTATGGATGACCCCGTAGAGGCCGCACAGACTGCTATCCCCCCTGCAAACGATGAAAGCGCTTTTACAGTGAGCCAGCTATTTAGTGTAGATTATTTATATAACGCATTGTGGCCTACATTGTACTTTTTAATCCTCATGATCATAACGCTTGTGATAAAGGTTATTGAACATCATAGTTCATTTAAAAAAGCACCTTCTGGCCTGCTTATTACGCTGGGTGCAGCGTTGGCGGGGGTCGCCCCGTTATTTGGAGAAGCTTATATTGTTGGGATTATTGCTAACTTTATTATCTTTATTGTTTTTTGCTCCTTGTGTTTAAAAATTGATGTAAAAAAGGATCCATCAGCAGGGGCTATTGGGCTGTTTTTTGGGTATATACTCATGATGGGAATAGGCTTTAGTGTGATATGCAAAGTTATTTATGAGCTGTTTTTTAATTAAGTTTAAGTAAATTTCAGTATCTTTTTTGCGCAATTTGCTTGTTATCCGACTTGTACCTTATTAGAATAAATAATTATATTTTTTAGCTGTATTAGTGTGTTTAGCCTTTAAAGCGTACTTAAGTCATTATAGATTCTTATTTCACGTTTAAAGTAGCTTAATTACAGAGCCTATTTTTATCTGAGTGCTAAAAAGGAGTTTTGCTGTTGCCGCGGTTAAAGTGTTCATTGTTGGGAATAATCGTGGCTATTATGGCTTTATTCAATGGCTCAAACGCTTTTGCAAATATTTTTGGTTTGTTTAATAAAGATGATTTTTTGTTATCGGCTCCTATTAAGGGTGTTTTATTAGATAACGGGGTGCCCGTTGTTAATACAAAAGTTATTCGTTCACTCACCTATGGCGACGAGTACATAGATGAAACAATAACAAATGATGACGGCTTTTTCGCCTTTGATGAAAAGCGAATTTACACCTCGAAGAAATCAAATATGTTTGATAATGATGCACTAATTCAGCATGTGTACCTTGAAAATGGCACACCCGAAGGCATTGTACTGTGGTATGCGGGTATTTCAATTTATGAAAATAGTGAAACGCTAAGGGAGCTTCTTAATGGGTTACGGTGTGATGTTGCTAAGAAACCACACACCTATGATGTGCCTATTAAAGAAGCATTAGATCATTATTTTACAATCTATGGCGCTTGTGAGTTGTGATTTTAAGGAGATTATATTGTTAATAGAGCGATTTAAATTGCCAATGCTTATTGCAGCAGTGGCGTTGCTAATTTTATTTACTACAACACAGGTTTTTGCAAATATGTTTGGTTTTTTTAGTAAGGAAGAGTTTGAGCTATCAGCGCCGGTTGAAGGTCGTTTGCTATACGAAGAGCAGCCTGTTGCTGGTAAAAAGGTATTTCGTAAACTAAATTATGGCGATGATTATATTGATGAAGTAACAACGGGTACTGATGGCCGTTTTTCTTTTCCTGAAAAAGTGATCAAAACATCAAAGCCATCAAACATGTTCGACAATGAATCTGTTATTCAACATATTTACACATTAGATGAAAATGCAGAGGAAGTAACTATTTGGGCTGTTAGAGTATTTCCTTATGAGCACAAAGATACACTCACCGAGTACTTGAATGATTTGGTGTGTGATATCGCACATGAACCACAAACATATGATATAGCGGCTAAAGAAGATAAGCAGCATACATTTGCTGTTTTTACCACTTGTAAGCTCTAACGTTTAAAACCAATAAAGGGATTTAAAATGAATACGTTAACACCTACTCAAGCAGTTCAATTAGCGTCACTTGCCTATGATGCTAAAGAATTAAAAAATACAAAACTTTTAAATGGGCTGTTGCATGCGTCTTTGCGAGACCAGTTTGATTTCTCTATCAATAGTAAGTCTATACAGGGCGTTTCAGGCGGCTTTTTCTCTCACCTATTTGGCTTAAGCACAGGCTTTGGTCTGGTTGCACATGGTAAAAATGCATTCCAAGGGCATTCAGTTATTACCATTCGCGGAACTGCTTCACTGAGAGACGGCCTAACTGATGCACATTTCGGTTTAAGTGGTGGCGCTAACGGCAGCATGGTTCATGCTGGTTTTAATAAAACGTTTTATACAATGAAGCCAGCTCTTCAAGAGTTTATGGCAGCGAATGTAAGAGATAAAATTACAGCGGGTGTTCATTTAGTTGGCCACAGCTTAGGGGGCGCTTTAGCAACACTGGCTGCCGATTGGATTAAAGCAGAATACTCGTTACCGGTAAAACTTTATACATTTGGTTCGCCAAGGGTAGGTTTAGAAGACTTCTCAAGATCGGCCACTTCAAGAATAGATCACATTTACCGATGTACGCATGGTGCTGATCCGGTAACTAAAGTACCGTTATGGCCATTTTCTCATGCGCCTTATAACGGTCAAGAAATACGCCTAGACAGCGGCCAAGGCCTTAAAGGTGCGGCACATAAGCTTAGCGGAAACCCAGGTTACGTAAATACGGCCAATAGTAGTGATTGGAATAACTTAACCGTTAAAGCAAACCATTACCTTAACACGCCGGTAAGACTCAACTTTGAAGATAGAAACCAAGCATCATTTAATGCCCATTGGGCCGATAAATTAGGAGCTGCGTTAGTCACTTTATTAAAAGATGCGGGTTATTACAGTGCTGTGGCGGCACAAGCGGCAATTGGTACGGGTTTAACTTTTTACGATATGTTGGCTCGCACATTAGATAAGATTGCTAAAGCGTCTGCTTCATTTGCATCTCAGACTTTGGGCTTAATTGGTCATATGCTGGTTTTTGCAGGGAAAGTGATTGGTAAGGCTGTAGAGCTAACATACAGTGTGATTAAATGGGCATTCGACTCGACGCTTGGTGCCTTATATCAAGCTGCAAGAGATGGTTTAAACGGCCTAGACTAAAATATTTGGGGGCATGCACTGCATGCCCTTTTCTATTAGTTGTTATTCCCTTTTAACGTGCCGATATCGATCCCGTTTTTACTTAGCTCAGTTTTAAGTAATGCTGCACTGCTTTGTAGGTTCGGTAAGGTTTGATTTTCAATTATCGCTACTGCTTTTTTCAGCTCTTCAGATGCATATTTGGCTGACATTTTTCGGTTTATTGCGGCATCTATAATAAATTGACTCTTACTGTAAAAGCGACGCACTTGAGTTAGAAACTCGCTCGGTGTTTCTAATGTTGTGGGCGAATATTGCATTGTTTGCCAAATATACTTTTCGATTGTTGGCTTATTATATTCAAGCTCAGACTTGGGGGGGCTTTTAGCCAATAAGGCCGCAAACTTACTAAGATTATCTGCATTATCCTTCACTTCGTCGTACAAAGAAGTACGAAGATAATAGTTATCTTCCATCTTGCTAAAAGTATCAAACTTTAGCGCTTGTTCTAAACCACTTTGCGCTGCGAGATAAACACCAAAAACAGTTGATAGCACTAAAAAAACTTGATTAAGCCAAAAGCCGGTACTTTTTAGCTCTTTGTTATCCACTGTTTTAAGGGCATTGCTGATCTTCGGTGGGTTTTTATTACTGTTATCCATGATTAGATTCCATTCATTTATGCTATTAAAACATTGTAATATATAAAGAAAATTTAGTCACTAGATAACAAAGCTAATCTCTTTCTAAAAGTACGGCACCCGAGTGTTCTTCACCTAAATGATCTTCTTTATTATAAATAGGGCACTTAGCCATAGATAAACAGCCACAGCCAATACAGCCGTTGACTCGATCTCTGAGTCGTTGCATATAGTGAATTTTTTCATCTAATTGAGTTTGCCAGCGTTTTGAAAGTTCTGCCCAGTCTTGTTTTGTTGGTGTGCGTTGCTCAGGTAGAGTACTTAGCGTGTGCTTTATAGCTTCTAGGGTAATGCCCATGGCCTGTGCTGCCTTTATCACGGCGATACGGCGCAGTACGTCAGGCTTATAACGACGCTGATTGCCATTATTACGCCAACTACGGATTAAGCCTTTTGTTTCATAAAAATGCAGCGTTGAGACTTTTACACCACTGCGTTTTGCCACAAAGCCAACCGATAGGTTTGCATCAACGAGTTTTTTTTCTGATCCTGACATAATTTGCTCCAAAGTGTTGACCTAAAGTTAGCTTGAGGTTTTACGCTGCGCACATCATAAAAAAAGGAGCAATAATAATGCAACAAAAACCGATTGAGAATACAGTAATCATTTATTCAAGTGCAAGAAAACAAGGAAATACGAGCTTACAAGTTAATGATTATAAAAAGCAATATGGAGGAGATATCATCTGTCTTGATGATTACATTATTTCAGCTTATCGCTACGATAAACAGTATAAAAATGATGACTTTTATGCCGTTTTTGAGGCTCTTTTAAGCTATCAACATTGGGTGATAGCCTCTCCTGTTTATTGGTATAACACAACGCCACAATTTAAAGCTTTTTTAGACCGTATTACTGATTATATGGACGATGAAATTCTCAGACCTAAGCTTAGAACGCTTCGTGAAAAACAGTTCTCACTGCTATCAAATGCAGGTTCGGTTAACGCGCCAAGTGCGTTTATAGATATGTTTAAAAATACCTTTAATTATTTAGGCATGACCTTTAAAGCGCATCAGCATATTGAGGCTAGTTAAAATCAGAGAAAAAGGTTAGGCTAGAGATAAAAAACAACAGGGTTATTTATGAAATTAACATTGTTGGGTTTATCTCTCGCATTGGTAGCAAATTTAAGTCATGCAGAACAAAAAGAGCCCGCGATTAAAGGATTTGGTTTTTATTATACTGTGCCAAATCATACGGCTATTGATGAGCAAACAAGGTTTAAAATTGCCTTTGATGTGGCCGATGCTGCAGAAAAAGGTAAGCAAAATAACAGTATTAACTCGCTAGCACGTTTTATTAATATGCACATTGCTCATGGGGTGAAACCAGAAAACATTCAACTTGCTTTGGTTGTGCATGGCAGTGCAAGTGTGGATGTACTCAAAACGGGTGCTTATAAGCAACGTTTTAATAGCGATAATAAAAACCAACAATTGATCTCACAATTACTCGCGCACAACACCGTTGTTTATGTATGTGGTCAGTCGGCAACACATATGCAAGTTAAGCAAGAGCAACTGATACCTGGTGTGCAAATGGCATTATCTGCCATGACAGCGCATGCACAATTACAGCAGCAGGGCTATACCCTGAATCCATTTTAATGAATATTCTTTGTTTTGGTGATTCTAATACCTATGGGATTTCACCGTTAGATGGTAAGCGCTTTGACGAACATACACGTTGGCCATGTTTGCTTGCAGACAAGCTCGGTGCAGGGCATTTGGTTATTGAAGCAGGACTACCAAATCGTACGATAGCTGATGAGCCACCATTTAGTGGTGATAAATTAGGTGTTAAGTACTTAGAGCCATATCTTAGAGCGTATCATGTTGATGTCATCATTATTCAGCTAGGTACGAATGATTTAAAGCGTCGTTTTGGATTAGCAGCCGATGATATTGCCAAAGCACTGGATACGTTAATAGTCGACATCGAAAATCATTATCTGCATCGAGAGATGCCTAAAATAGTGGTGCTGAGTCCATCTGCGGTTTATGAGGTTGGGGCTTATCAGTCTATCTATGCGGGCGCTGCCAAAAAAGCGAAGCAATTAACAGTTGAGTATAAATTAGTCACAGAACGCCATGAGTGTCACTTTATAAACGGTTATGCTCTCCTTGTTCCTTGCCAAACAGAGGGCGTGCATTGGCAAGCCCAAGAGCATAAGTTACTTGCCGACTATTTATTTGAATACCTTTAAAGTAGAGTTTGCGAAAGATCTTTAAAAGATTTACCTATTTTCAGGGTTTTACCTGTATTTAGTTCAACAAATTCACTGTTGACAGCTATCACCTTTTGTTTGTTAACTAAAAATGATTTATGAATTTGGGTAAATGAAGGGAGTAGCTGCTCACTAAGCTGTTTTAGTGTTGTGCTCGCAAGTGTTACTTGCTCAGCTTGATGCACCTTCACATAGTTGCCATATGCCTCAATATATTCAATAGAATCTAAGTTAAACTTTCGTTTTTCTCTATCGACTTTAAGCGTAATGTTATTAGGCTCAGTTATATTTGGTTTAACTAAACGCTCACGCACCTTATTGAGAGCCTGTTCAAGCCTTGGCGCAGACACGGGTTTGAGTAAGTAATCTGTCACATTCAATTCAAACCCTGTTATGGCGTATTCTTGGTACGCGCTTACAATGACGACTTGGGGAGGGTGTGCCAGAGTTTTTAATAACTCGATTCCTGTTAGCTCTGGCATATGTATATCTAAAAACACTAAATCAACAGCGGATTTAGCTAACCCATAGAGGGCATCTTTTGCGCTAACATATTGAGCTGTAATCTTAATATCAGAATGTGCCTGTAAGTGATGTTCAATCACTTGATGGGCAAGGGGTTCATCGTCAACGATGATTGCTCTTATCATTTTGATAACTCCAAAGTTAGGGTTGTCTGCCAATGTGTCGCGTGTTTTTTAGCCGTTAAGGTATGTTTATTTGGGTATAACAGTTCTAGTCTTTTTTGCAGGTTACAGAGCCCCATGCCTGGGTGGCTTTTTTCAGTTTGGGTACTTATAGAGTTTTCACAAAAGAGTGTTAGCACAGTGTCATTTATAGTAATTGCGAGTGTTACTTTTGTTGAGTCCGATGCAGGTTCTACACCGTGTTTAATGGCATTTTCGACGATTATAATCAGTAATAAAGGCGCTATATGAAGATCGTCGACTCTATCAGGCCAGGTTAGGTTAAATAAGTATTTGTTTGCGCTTCTAATTTTTTGTAGCTCTATAAAGCTTTTTAGGTATGCTAATTCTTTTTCTAATAAAACCACTGGCTTTTGTCCTTCATAGACAGTGTATCTTAATAAATCTGCTAAATGCATAACCAACTGTGGCGCATGCTCTGATTTTGTGAGCGTGAGTGCATATAAATTATTTAGGGTGTTAAATAAAAAATGTGGGTTAACTTGTTGTTGAAGAAGTTTTAATTCGGTTTTGGTTTGCTGTTTTGCTATTTCATTTAATTTACTTTGCTGTTGCTGTCTTTCAAAAGCAAGGATGATAGGTGTAGTAATGATCAGAAAGAAAAACATAAACTGATAATTATATTTAGCAAAAATATTTTGGTTACCACTGGGTGTTAGATTCGCAATATGTTGTGGTAAATCATTAATAGGTAATGTTAGCACCAGTGCGATAAGTAACGGGGTTAGTGTAGCCATAAAAATGAGACATGAGGCCACAAAAGTGAAGACACCGTAGTTTGCTAATAAATGGCGAATAAGCACGTAGCGATTTATTAAATATAAGCTGTATATGATAACGGCATAAACGCCAAGTTGAAGAAAGTAAAATAAAAACTGATCAAACTCTGAAAAGAATTTGCCAACATCAAAAATTAGTTCGAATGGTTGATTTAATAAAGGGTCTTGATGGCTATTAAGTATACCTGCGAACAAAAAAGCCCAACAAATCAGTATCATTAGCACCACGTTATCTAATGATATAAAAGAGATAAACCACCTAGCAATTAAGCTGTTTTTATTGGTCTTATTACGCTGTGAAACCAGCCTAAGTAAGCTGGCTAACGAGCACAAAATCCAACATTGCACGCTTAAGTATTGCCATTGAGCGTAAGTTGAAGAAACTAGAGCAAGTGTATATACGCTGAGCGGATACAGAGTGAAGCCTGTAAGCCACACCAAGGTTGGGCTTTTATATGTTCCCTTGAATGTTAAAAGGTGGGCAATTAAAAAGGGCAGGCATTCCAATAACAGTTGCAGATTTATTTTTAAATATAAAGCAGGGGAGTCAAGCCTTAACGACAGGTAGCGTGTATGACCTTCAAGCAAAATGGCTGCAAATACTGGCAGCAAAGCAACCAAATATTTGTTATTTGAATTGCCTGATAGAAGAGAAAAAATAGCCCGCAAACGCCACTCCATTTTATTTTTACAACCTAACAAACCAGCTTAATACATGATGACCTATGAGCATAGTTAAAATCATGCTGTTTCATGCCCTTATATACTCAAGTAAGATTAATGATTTTCGTTGTTAATGCACGAATGTAATGATGAAAGTACTATTTTTATTGATGAACGCTAAATACTTACTTTCATCCTGTGCTTTTATAGTTTGATCATAATTGGCTAACCGGTTTGGTTACAGTGACTTAATGTAACGATTCGTTAATTAAGGAATGTACCTATGCTTACACTCGCAAATATTAATAAGAAATATGCAGATGGCACACATGCATTAAATAACATAACAATCCATTTGCCCAAAGGAATGGTGGGATTGCTTGGGCCAAATGGAGCTGGAAAATCAAGCTTAATGCGAACATTAGCCTGCTTACAAAATGTAGACACAGGTCATATTAATTTTGATGGTTTAAATATTTTAGAGTCCCCAGATGAATTGCGTAAGCAGCTAGGTTATTTACCACAGCAGTTTGGTGTTTATCCTGCAATGAGTTGTCATGCTTTGTTAGAGCATATTGCCATATTGAAAGGCCTTAATTCAGAGCAACGAAAGCGACAAATTAATGAATTACTGTCACTTTTAAATTTAACAGGGTTTGCAAACAAAAAAGTAAGTAAATTTTCTGGTGGTATGAAGCAGCGTTTCGGAATCGCACAAGCCTTACTGGGTAATCCTAAACTCATTATTTTAGATGAGCCAACCGCAGGCCTTGATCCTGCTGAGCGTGAGAGCCTTAATAACTTATTAGTTTCAATTAGCAAAGAGCGTTTAGTTTTATTATCTACCCATATTGTTGAAGATATAGAAAATCAGTGCCGCTTTGTCGCAATGATCAATCAAGGCAAACTCATTCAAAGTGGCAATGTTGATGAGCTAGTGCATCAACTGGCTGGTAATGTTTGGTTGTTGAAACGCTTACCATCAGAGCTACCCGCAGGCTCCCTAGTGTTGAGCAAAAGTTATCGTTATGGTAAGCCAATATTTCGTGTTTACGCCCCTCAATGCCCAGAACCTGAGGCCGTCGCTGCAACGGCGACGCTACAAGATAAATATTTTTATGAGTTGAAATCGCAAGGGGCTAAAAATGCGACTTCGTAATGAATTAAAGTACCTTTTTACTCAACCTATTGTTTGGTTATGTTGTGTGTTTGCGCCACTTTTTGCATTTACGTTATCTTCCGGTTTGGCTATTGCAGAGGGAGATACCCTTAAACAATTCTCTTTACACTTAATATCAATACACATGATGCAGCTTGCCGTACTAGTGGGAATACTTGCCCCCGCTATTTTTTTACGGGATCAACTACACAACATGGATGAGCTTATAGGTGTCACCCCGATTACGTCAAAATACAGAGAGCTGTTTCGTGTAGTGAGTTTACTACTATGTCTTATCATGATTTCTTTTATTGGATCTTTGATAGTTTGGCATTGGCAGTTAAGAGTGCAAGGCTTGGATTGGGAAGCTGTTAACTCTCTATTGTTAAATAGTTTTTTGCTACTTATTCCAAATTGCAGCTTTTTAGTGGTTTTGGCTTTTTGGGTTTGTAAGCGGTTTCAAAATACATTGGTAACTTACACTATTCTGGGTGCCATATGGGTTGGTTATTTGTTTTTCGCAAGTATTACCGGCAATCCCATTTTGGCAGGTAGTGGTATTATAAGTGAGTCTTTATATCAGGCATCTATTTGGCTTGATCCTTTTGCTTACTCCACGATTATTGCGGGCTTCGTAGAGCCTCAATATTGGGCGCTTGTAATAAATCGGTTGATGGTAGTAACACTTACAATTGTTATCTATATTGTGGCAGTTCGCACCACTAAGAAAAATATTAAACAAGGTACAAAGGCCTCAGAGCCAGTCTTAAATTTAAAAGTGCGATACAAGGGTATTGCCCCAAAAGGGCATAATTGCTTCATATTTTTAACACTTTATAAAGTTTCAATTTTAAATGTACTCAAGCTCCCTATAACACAACTGACTTTAGTATTGTGGTCAGTCATTGTATTTAACAGCGTTGCGTCTTCTTTTGAATATGCAGAAGCAATGAGTGTGGTTAGCCCTACGAGTATCGATGCAATTAATCATTATGCGTTTGATATGCATTTGCTCATTGGCTGTTTATTACTTGTCCTTTGGAGTTGGCAGGTTAGCTGTGCGGCAAAACGGTTTCATATGGCTGAACTGATTGCTGCATCGCCAGTAAAAACGGCAACGCTTTTACACAGCCAATTATTCACGGTGGCGACTTTAGCAATTGTTTTTTCTGTGATGAGCTTTTTGGGAGCTTCTTTTGCTGAGTGGTTTGCTGGCAGTCAGTACCATGCTAGTCAGCATATTTATATACTCGCTCTAATGCTGTTACCACTTACATTCGTTGCTTGGGTGAGCGTGTGCATTTTCAATATTTGCCGTTCGCCTTTAGTCGCTGGCTTAGTTGTTATTGTTATCTTAATACTCAAGTTTACGCCAGTAATGACTTCCTTTGGTCTCACACATACTTTTTGGAGCTTAGCTTGGACACCATTACAAGCACCTAGCGAGTTTTGGGGATACAGAGCTAGTTTAAACAGTTATTGGCCATATATGAGCGTGTGGATTGTCGCGGTACTGAGTTTTGTTGTCATAAGCCAGCTTTATAATCATCGTGGGGCTGGGCTTGGAAGACGGGCCGTAAAAGTGAAAGACACATGGCTAGCGCTGCCAGTCTTTTTATCTGTTTATTTATTTGCGCAGTTGCATTTTAATTTAGTGGCAGAAAAGCCGTTAACTAACTCACATAAACGTGAAGCATTTAAAGCCAACTATGAAAGCACATTTGTGAATTGGAAATATAAAGAGCAACCAATCATTAGTCATATTGATGCTAATATAGACTTTTATCCTGACAAACAGTTTGCACAATTTGAACTTAAATATACTCTAACCAACCCTCATTCTACTGCTATAAAACGTATCCTAGTTGGTCGCGCAGGCTTTTATAAATGGGCAGACATAAAAATAACTGGTGCAAGGAAAGCTGCTTTTTACCCATCATTAAATCAAGCGGTGTATGAGTTTGAGGATGCTATAAAACCCGGTGAAATAAAAATACTCACCACGCAGTTTGAAATTCACCAAGCAAAGCTTTGGCCCGCAGTGGGGCATCAAATTATCACTCCTGAGTTTAGTTATATTCGTGCTGTTCCTGTGTTGCCAACGATTGGGTATCAGGTTAATTACGAACTAATAGACAAGCACCTTAGGGAAAAGCATGGTTTGTTCGCTAGGACAAGCTCCTTACCTTCAGAGCTGCTTGCTGTTAAGGAAAATCGACCATCAAGGTATGATCGCATAACTATGTCGAGTACGGTATCAACCGCATCAGGCTACTATGTTGTGACGCAGGGCACTCGAATAGCCCATCAACGCGAAGATAATCGCGAAGTTTTTAAGTTTAAAACCGATTCGGCATTTAATAATCTACCTGCATGGCTTACGCTTCCAGATTCACCGATAAGCGAGCAACTAGGTGAGGTAAAACTACAAATATATGCAAATCGAAAAACGCTTACGGAACCAGCCGATTCAATAGCCGTTAATTTACAGGCGATGAAAGATACACTGACTTGGTTTAAAAATAATATTGTTGCTTATAAAGCAAAGACATTGAGCATGGTTGCCGCGCCCAAGTTTGGTGGAACGGGTTATGCTTTACCTGAGATTATACTTATTGAAAATAATGTGGGGTTTAGGGCATTCCCTAGTTTTGATGCTGGTTTTGATCAGCGCTATCGGCGCGCAGTTCATGAAACGGCTCATCAGTGGTTTGGTCACGATATAGGTAACAGCGTTCCTGATGACAGCGCCTTTTTAGTTGAGTCGGTGGCGAAGTACATAGAGTTGGTCATGATAGAAAAACGCTATGGAAAAGCAGCGATGAATGCACTTGTTGACTACGAAACTAGGCGATATAAGCAAGCTTTAAGGGTTGACACTTTAGCTAAACAAGCACTTGTAAACTCAACAAAAAATTATGATCAATATTCTAAAGCAACGATTGTTTTTGCAAGACTCAGAGAAAAAGTGGGCGATGAAGTCATTATAAAAGCACTTAAGTCTGTTTGGAGAGAATATGCATACCCTAACCGGCCAGCAACTTCTATGGATTTCATACGTGCTTTGCAAACCCATGCTAAAAATAGCGATAGAGTATTAATTAAAGAGTTGTTTTTAGAAATTTAAACAAATTAGCACAAGAAACTTTTAATGTTACTAAGGGAGAGTCTTTGCTGGTTAATGAATCATCGTTTATTTGGTTGGTTTTAACAACCCTAAAGGATGAGTTTTTTTAATAATTATGTTGCCAGATGTTTATTTTTATGTTGATGCTTGTGTCTTATTTAGGTATTGTGTAGAAAATATTTCAAGGAAGAAATAAAATGATTCAGCCAACTTCTGTATTCCTAAAAGCCCAAGCAACGTCACAAAATCGCAGTCATAATTATCAATATTTAATTAAAATGTTAGATGCGTTCTTCGTGCGCGTTAAAATTGATTCGCGGCTGCCATTAGAGTCAATGCGAGAGGAGTTTGATCTTTATCTTATTGATAGTGCAGGGTCTTATTGGCTCGACTTGCTTCCAGCTGAGTTAGTTCAACTTGCCAAAAAACACACTGTGGTTATTTTCAATGCTGAAGTTAACTCTGTGTGTGAAAAGAATTTACTGCTTAATGGTATTAAAGGTGTCTTTTTTGCTGAGCAATCGCCAGAAGATATTTTTGCTGGGCTGATGAAAGTGCTTAATGGCGAGCTACTTTTTAGTTCAAAGAGCATTTCCACTGTGTTTAACTATATGTGGTCAGCTATTTCTCGAAACCAATTTAATACAAATAATGAGACCGCTGGAACAGCAATAGAGCTAAACTCACTTACTAAACGCGAAAAATCTGTTATTCATTTGCTAGCACAAGGAGCAAGTAATCGTGATATTGCTGAAAGTTTGAATATTAGTGACCATACTGTAAAAACCCATCTCTATAGTGCATTCAAAAAAACAGCGTCGCGTAATCGAGTTGAACTTGCTAATTGGGCACAAAACTATATGGCTGTGAGTTTATCTTTGCAAAGATAGTAAGACATCGCTTGGGTTTTATAAGCCGTTGTATAAATAATGGTGCTGATAATCAGCACCATTATTTAGCTTACACCGTTTTAGCTGACCAAATACCTTTATTGATGCCTTTTAGAATTAAGTCACTAAGGGCTTTCTCGATAGCCTGAGTAACACAAATACTCATGGGTTCATTGTCTGTATAGCCTGCTTCTGCTTCGGCAAGTCGTTTATAACTCACATAGCGGAAAAAGCCTGCGCGCATTTCTTGGCTAAGTACTTTTTTGCTGGTGGCGACTGAGAGTAATACCTGTCCTGTTCGTACATCAACAGCGCGCAAATAGATTGAAATCGCATCCTCTCTGTATAGCTCTGATGCACCAATACCAAAATATTCCATACCGATACCGCCCGTTTTAATATTGGTATCGTAGCTAATAATTCCTCCTTCAAGAATTATTTTTGCAGTTGTAAGAGGGGGGAGATCTGGTAAATCCTTATTTTCTGCTTGTGCAGCACGGATTATCTTCCGTTCAGTTAAGATATTTTGTAAACCTTCACGCTCCACAGGAATAAACCAATCAGATTCATGTAAAGCTTGTACCAGAATTGAGTTAGCACCTTGCGTGACGGCGGTTGAGAATGAACTCACATTGGCTTGCGGTTTATATTGACCCGTTTGATCTCTAAATGAATAAACAGAAACAGGAATACTGCCCATAGGATTAGGCAGTGCTTGAAGGGCTTGAAATGTTTCAGTTGGTTCTAATGTCTCGGCTAACTCCTTGCTTGGTGGAACAAGGTTACCAATTGATGAACAGCCAGTAAGTATCAATAGTATCGCACTTAAAATTACCTTAATCATCATTCAAACCTCGGTACTTCAATAACCGTCACAGTGCCATCTAGTATGCTTGTTATTCTAACAGTGATGGTATCGGTGGTACTGGTGATAATTTGTATTTCATAGTCTCCGGTGATAAATGACGAGTCGCCATTGAAAATGCTGTCATCTACTTCTTCACCAAATGCCATATCGGTGATTTCTCTCACCATACGGTTTAGATAAGTACGCTCAAGTGAATCTTGAAATTTATCTGCATAATTTTGCTCAATAATGGGGGCTTTATGCTTATTCTGTGATTGTGCTTTACTTAATAACATATTGCCATTGAGCGGGCTTCCGCCAAAACTGGGGTTAATTGGGGTATAAACGAGTTCGGTCGCCCAGCTAGTTTGTAAGTTGAAAATTATTATTAGGGTAATGATATATTTCATTTTACCATCCATTTTTTGCCATATCCGGTGATGATTGTTGCATCTGACTGCGCGCCATCGCGTCCATAACACTGTACATTGCTTGTTTTACACGCTCATCCAAAGGTTCAAGGCGACGGCCTAGATAAGTGACATACACGATTTGATTATTCATTCTTAGTACGAGTCGTGTGCCTGCTCGTGGTAATACCGTTTCTTTTATTTCGATATTAAAGCCAGCCGTAGAAGGAAGATCGCGCCAGAGGTTCGCAAATTCAAAATAAAATTGGTGCCCAAAACGGCTTATGCTCCTGTCGAGCACAAGGCCATCAATCTCTAGCTCTTTAGCTTGGCTTGTAAAACAAGTGAAAGCTAAAAAAATGCAATAAATACGGGTTAAAAGTTGTGTTTTCATAATTGAATGAGGGAGCAGAGCTCCCTCCTAAAAGTTTATTCTTGAGTGACAGTTGCGATATTGCCATCACCAATTTGGGTGATCATAACTGCGTTGTTAGAACCAATAATTGAGCCCTCGACAAGGTTCGCATTACCTTCTTGCACAACAACAAATGAGTTATTCTCGCCACCAATTAAAAAAGCACCTTGATCAACACCTACTACAAAGTTTTCAGAGCCAGTCTGACTAATATCAACAGAATGGCCGCTACCTTCCATAATGAGATCTATGGCATTCAACTCACCACTTTGCGCAAATGAAACTTGGTTACTGTTACTATCAAGAACGCTTGCAAATGTAAGAGCGGCTTCATTTAAGCTACCTTCTTGGTTAACGGTAATTTCGTTGTTATTTGAAGTGAGAGAAGTGTCAGGGTATGACGACTGCACAAGTACAGTGTTTTCATTACCAGCCTGGCTAATATCAACGTCATTATCACTACCATTAAAGTTTGCGATATGTGCGCTGTTAGCATCACCAATTTGATTGCTGGTAAATTCATTTTCGTCACCAACGGCACCTAGGTAAGCGTCATTGCCGTTACCATTTTGAAATGCTGTTAGTTCATTATCATTGCCAATGGCATCAAGTGTGACGGTATTATTATCCTGTGCTTGATTAACTAAAAGAGCGTTTCCATCACCCATCATTACAGCAGACTCAAAGCTATTACTATTACCTTCTTGATCAGCGTTAATTTCATTATCATTGCCAGTGATTTCAGCAATAACAACACTATTTGAATCGCCATCTTGTTCAAACTCTACTTCATTGGCATCTCCACGCAATGAGGTGAGTATAGCGCTGTTGAAAGAACCGATTTGATCAATAATAATTTCATTACTGTTTCCAACGATTTCATCCGAAGTAAATGCATTGAATACACCGTCTTGTGCTACCTCAAGTGTATTATCATCACCTTGAACTACATTGAATGTCGCTTCATTTAATAAACCTACCTGCGATGCACTAATTGTGTTGTCGTTACCTTGCATATTGAAGTTATATAACCAATGACCACCATCACCTTGATTGACTTCAATAGTATTTGCGTCACCTTCGATGATATTAATTGCTTCATTATTAATGCCAAAGAAGCCAGCACCTTGCTGTGCCACATCAATTGTATTGTCTGTACCAGTAACTTCGGATAACGCACCATTGAGTGTGCCATTTTGATTGTGGGTTATAGTATTAAAATTACCCGTTGCACTTACGAGTGATAAGTTACTCGTTTGTGTTTGAGTAACCTCAAGTAAATTACCATCACCAACACTCACTGTTTCAGTAGTTTGACCAGTACCTTGCTGTATAACAACATGTGAGTTACCTATTCCAGATGTCGATGTTTGATCAATCGAGACTGAGCTGATTGTGCTTTGTACAGCTACTTGCGTAGCAAGCTCTGAGCTGGATTGAGCTTTATCATCAATATTCGCGGATGCAGTAAAGCTTGAGCCCAAAGCGAAGGTGATTGCGCATGTGAGTAGAGATTTTTTTAACTTCATGATTATTTCCTTTCAGTTATTATTAATCAAAGTTCTAATCAATTTTTGACTTAGAACTATGTACCGGCATGCCTTGCCGGATTAAGTGCGTGATATTCCGTTTGTGACGTTCAGAAGTGTATGAAACGTATTTACTACTCGTTGATAATCTGAATTTTAGATTAACAAGTAATTACTCTAGGCCGATTTTTAGGAATAAAAAATCATCATTTTTTGCTGTTTTTAATATTATTTATTTTCAATGGCTTAAGTCTTATTTGTTAATTTATTGTTTAATTTCTGCTTATCGGTTGGTTAAAAAGTGCTAGTTATTATGTTTGAGGTTCCTGAATTTGGAACCGGTTAAAAAGTGCTGCATTTCACTTTTTTCTATCATTTTTCCCATTTAAAAGTATGGATCTTTTATTTCGATAGGTATTTTTCTTGCCAGTTGATTGTGATTTGCCATTTATAAAATATGCCATGTGATATTCATTCAGAAGTAATGAGCTTTGTTGGTCGAGCCTACCTCTCGGCCAGCCTAACTAATTATGGATAGAAAATATGAAAACTAAATTATCTGTACTCAGCCTAGCTTTATTACCATGTTTAGGTGCTGCGCAAATTAGCACTCCAGCAAAAGCGACCGTAGTCGGTGCAAGTGAAGACTCAGTTTTGGTCATGTATAAAGCTGGTACGTCTGTCGCGATGCGAGAAAATGCTCGCAACCTAGTGAAAGCGACGATTAGTGATGTTAACAAAGATGGTGTTGATGATAATTACTCTGCAATTTTATCTGGTCGTTTAGCTAAATTTAAAATTGTTGGTATGAGCAGCAAAGAAGCTATCAAGCGTCTACAAAGCCATGCTGCAATTGAATATGCCGAACCTGACTATCGTGTGTCGATAGCTAATGTGCCGAATGATCCTGATTTCTCTCAATTATGGGGTTTGCATAATGAAGGTCAAACCGGTGGTATAGAAGATGCTGATATTGATGCTGTTGAAGCGTGGAATATTTCAACAGGGAGCCGTGATGTTGTTGTTGGTGTAATCGATACTGGTGTTGATTACAGCCATGAAGATTTAGCGGACAATATGTGGATCAACCCAGGTGAAATTCCAGGTGATGGTATTGATAACGATGGTAATGGTTACATCGATGACGTACATGGTATTAATGCAATCACTGATGCTGGTGACCCTATGGATGATCAGGGTCATGGTACGCATGTATCAGGTACTATTGGTGCATCGGGTAATAATAGTACAGGTGTCGTCGGTGTAAACCAAGAAGCATCAATTGTAGGTTGTAAATTTTTAAGTGCAGATGGTACAGGCTCAACGTCTGATGCGATAAAATGTATCGACTATATGGTTGATCTTAAAAACCAAGGCGTCAATGTACGTGTTTTAAATAACAGTTGGGGCGGTGGTGGCTTTAGCCAAGCATTGGCAGATGCGATCACTGCAAGTGAGCAAGCAGATATTTTATTTGTTGCAGCGGCAGGTAATGATGCAGTAGATAACGATCAAAACCCGCATTACCCGTCAAACTACGAGCACGAGAGTGTGTTATCCGTTGCCAGTACTGATAGCAGAGACAATATGTCGAGCTTTTCACAATGGGGTTTAACCAGTGTTGATTTAGGTGCACCAGGTAGTGCAATTTTATCAACGGTACCTGGTAATGGTTATGCAAGCTATTCTGGTACTTCAATGGCCACACCGCATGTTGCAGGTGCTGCGGCACTGGTGTTATCAATCAACCCCGATTTAACAGCGCTCGAGCTAAAACAACTGTTAATGAATAGTGGTGATCAAAATGAAGCATTGCAAGGTAAAACGGTATCGGGTAATCGTTTAAATGTGCATCAAGCGCTTGAACAAGCTGATCCGACGCCAAGCTTCAGAATTTCGGTTTCGCCAGGTTCGCAACAAATCACCGCAGGTGAAACTGCAACCTATACCTTTGAAATTGGCTCAATTGCCGAGTGGGAGGGCGTTGTTAACCTAGCGCTTCAAGCTGATTTAGACGGTGCAACGCTATCGCAAACTGAAGCTGTGCCGGGTGATGTAGTTACATTAACAGTTCCCACACAAGAGGAAACGGCTTGGGGTAGCTATAGTTTTGTTGTTGATGCAACGTCAGGTGAACTAGCAAAACAAAGCACTGTGTCACTATTTGTTAATCCTGTTGGCTTAAATGATTTTACTTACTCAAATGAAACACCTTTGACTATTCCAGATAACGATGACACAGGTATTGATTCAATAATAACTGTTGCTGACGAGCTGACAGTATTCTCAACGGATGCAAGTATTGATATTGCTCATACTTACATTGGTGATTTGATCGTTACGTTAACTTCGCCACAAGGAACAACAGCCACGCTTCACAGCCAATCAGGAGGTGGCGCAGATGACTTAGTACAAAGCTATTCGCTGGCTAACTTTAATGGCGAAGTTGCAACCGGTGATTGGGTACTTAATGTCAAAGATGTACTGGCTGCTGATACAGGTACATTAAACAGCTGGTCACTTACTTTCAGCGCCATTGGTGAGGTAAGCCCGCAGCCACCACAAGCAGGTTTTGCATTTGAAGCATCCGGTTTAAATGTAACGTTCACCAATACAAGCACAGATAGCAATAATGATATTGTTTCTTGGGCGTGGGATTTTGGTGACGGTGCATCATCGACAGATGCAAATCCACTACATACTTATGCCGAAGCGGGTAGCTATGAAGTGACGCTAACAGCAACAGATAGCGAAGGCCAAACAGATACGTTTACGCAAACAGTCGTCGTATCTGATGTTGAAATTGAGTTATCGCTTAAACGCTCAAGTAAAACGCGTTTAGGTACTATGCGTGTTGATTTAAGCTGGCAAACAGTTGCTGATCAAGTAAGCATCTACCGTAACGGAGAACTACTTGAAACAGTAGCGGATCGCGGCTTCTACCGTGATGTAGAGCGTAATGCTGAGTTACCAAGTTATGAGTACAAGGTATGTGTGACTGAAACCGTTTGCTCTAACCCTGTAACGGTATCGTTCGACTAATAGAGTTCCACTTTGAAAAAGCCCAGCTTATACGCTGGGCTTTTTAATTTGTATTACAAAATGAAGTTTTCGCTAAAACGGTGTATAATTTGCGCCCTTTATATCTATTCACGTGTCATATTGTTGTGGGGTTGTCGTGAAAGCATTGCTGAAACAGCATGGTGTAATTTTTATTCTGCTAAGTATGCTAACCGGGTTAATGGGAGCATTCGTTAACCCGTTGATGAGCTTATTCATTGTCGAAGGGCTGCAAACACCGCCTGTATATTTGGGTGTTTATATGGTTGCGGTCACCATTACGGGGTTAGTAATTAGTCAGTGGCTGGGTGGCATGGCTGATAAAGGCACCAGTGCGCGTAAGTTATTTATGGTGGCTGTATCAGGTATGGTGTGTGCGTTAGTGATCTTTGCTAATGCCGGTGCATTTTGGCAGGTCCTGCTCGCAGGCGTGTTATTTCTCGCTATGGGCAATGCGGCAATTCCGCAAATGATGACCGTGGCAAGACAATGGGCGGGGCGTCAACAGAACATCGATATTACCAGCTTTAATTCGCGTTTACGTGCTGCTATTTCCTTTGCTTGGGTGGGCGGTCCGCCGCTTGGTTATTTGTTAGCTGCGGGAGGCGAATTTAGCCGCTCGTTTTATTTTGCTGCGGTGTGTGCCTTGGTTGCACTTATCTTTGCATTTAAGTTTATTCCTGACTACAGCACTAAAAAAATACAACACGCTTTAGAGCCAGCAGAAGCAACAAGTTTATCATTTTGGTTGTTAGGCTTAGCCATTATGCTTGGTTCAACGGGCAATATTATGTATTCATCGGCACTGCCGCTTTATAGCATTACTGAACTAGGATTTGCTGAACATACGCCCGGGCTGTTTATGGGTGTAGTGGCACTGTTAGAAATTCCTATCATGCTGTATGGAGCAAAGCTTGCTAAAAAATACAGTAAAGTCTCGATGCTTGCCCTCGCATTTTGTTGTGCCATTGTATTTTATTTAGGGGTGTTTTTTGCCACTCAAGTATGGCATTTAATCGCGTTGCAAGTTTTAAATGGGCTGTTTTACGGTATTTTTGCGGGCATTGGCTTAACCGTATTACAAGATCAGCTCCCAGAGCGGATAGGGTTCACCTCTGCGTTTTATACCAACGCAATTAAACTTGGTGTTATGTGTGGGGCAGGGGCAACAGGGGTTATTGCACAGTTTTATAGTTTTAGATTCGCAACCCTTGGTTCTATGCTAGCTGCAAGCTTGGCACTAGGGTGTTTGCTGTTGTTTAGCTATGTAAAACGACAAGAACAACACGGAGCTGTTATGCCAGTGCGACAAGAAGGCCTAGTTGAGTAATTAGCTTAAATAGATAAAAGACCGAGTATCTGTGAAGTGACCCCAAATAGTTGGACATTCCAATTACTGGGGGGTTTAATTATGAGTAACGACCCATTAGCCATTAGCGAGTTGATCAAGTAAATTCATCACATGTTCACTGGCTGCTTCCATCTTATTAATGTGATTAATCGCTGCGTCTTTATTGCCAGTTTGCAGCATGACTAATGCCTCAACACCATTGCGATGAACTTCACGATGTGGCTCTTCTAATTGACGAAATGCGTTATGTTGTTTGAAGCCATTTGATTGCTCTGAATTATACCATTTGCCTAATCGGCACATAGTATGGTCTGAAAAGTCATCAATCGACTTGTTACTTGTGCCATTAGCAACCGCATAGACTTCACCTTTCCAAACAATGTGATCTAGTTTTACGGTTTGCACAAATGAGCGTATGGCTGCATTAATAATCGTTTCTTTCATTGAATCACAGTGGCTCATGATTGAACCATAGTCATTGTTTAGCGTATCAAAACTTGTTGAAAGTTGAGTGTTGTTTTGCTGGATATCTTCAACCGAGGTCACTGTTTCGCTGGTTTTGTTGATGATCTCCTTTACTAGATCAGACACTTCTTGTGCTGATTTATTGGTGTTGGTTGCAAGCGTACGCACTTCGTCGGCAACAACGCTAAACCCACGACCAGCCTCACCCGCACGGGCAGCTTCAATCGCAGCGTTAAGCGCGAGTAAGTTGGTTTGATCAGAAATCTTAGAAATGGTTGATACAAAGGTATTGATGCTATCCGCCATATCAGATAGGCCGGTAATGTTACTGGTCATACTACCCATTTTGCTCGCCATATTCGCCATTTCACTCACAATATGTTGCAGGGCATTATTTGAGTCATTCAAGAGTTGGCTTATTTGTAAAGTTACTTGGCTTTCTTCTTCGATAACAAGGTATGAGTCGAGTACAGTTTGGCGTACACCCTCAATTTGCGTGATACATTCAATCGAACTATTTAATAAATTGGCTAGGAACAATTGGTCTGCATCATCAGCTTGATGATGTAATTTTGCTTCTAAGCGTTCGTTTTCGTCACGTAATACGTGATTGTCGGCTTTAAGTGCCTCAACTTCAGCTAATAGCGCGTTGTATTGATCTTGGAGTAAAGAGTGGCTTTTGCTAGAGACAAACATGTATGTTCCTAATTCATATGGTTGATACTTCTTACACAAGTTGATTATAGATCAAAGTATTAACTTATTATCAATGTTTTTGTTAGAAAGAGAGTAATTAAGAGTATTTGATTAAGAGAAGTGAAAAAGCTGGTTATTAAAGCGAAAAAGCCCAGTAAATACTGGGCTAAAACGAGGGAGGAGAGTTAAAAGAAAGAATATTTTAAAGTAAGCGACGTTGTACGGCCGTTAATAGTACGGGCACGGATAATGTCGTTATTGGGTACCGAGCCTTCTTCCGCTTCTGTGATACCTACAGTGTCAAACAGGTTGTTCACGTTAAGCGATAGGCTTAAGTTCTCAGACAGGTTGTAACTTATAAAGCCATTCACTTGTGTATAGCCATCGAACTTAAGGTCGTTATTATCTTGTGCGTAGGCATCTGTTGTACCAATCAAGCTTAGGCCTGCTGCACCTTTATCAAAGTTGTAAGTGGCCATTAGAGAGTAAATAAGGTCAGCTTGACGACGTGGTGTATTACCGACTAATTCTGGCGATAACACATCTTTGGCGATCTCAGCATCTGTCCAAGTAAAGTTACCACGGAAATCCCAGTCGCCTACATAGTAAGTTGATTCAACCTCGATACCTTTTGCTTCATACTCGCGGTCAAAGAACTTTTGCGATGTGGCTTCGAAGTTTTGTTCTTCCGTTTCTGCGTAGAATGCTGTAGCAAATACTGATAGCGAATCAAAACGTTTTTTCACACCGATTTCGTATTGATTTACTTCATCAATTGCATCCGCTTTGGCAACCGAACCGTCAGCTTCTACTTTACCGAATAGTAAGCGGTCTGCATTTGCACGGCCACCTTTACTCAAGCGGGCGAATGTCGCAAAACTTGGGTCAATTTGGTAGTTCGCACCAATTGAGTACGAGCTGTAGTGCCAGTCATAGTTAACAATGCTTGGATTTGCGTTATCAATACCAACAACACTTTGCTCAGGAATTGAGATTGTACCGTCGCCGTTCATATCAATAGTCGATGTTACGGCACCTGCGTAGGTACCACGGGCTTCACCTGAATCATAGCGAGCACTTGCATCAATGCTTAAATCGCCAAACTTAGTGGCTAAGTTAATGTAAGGTGCACGTGTTTCGTACTCTGTATCGTAGTTACGTTGACAGCAATTACCCCAGTATGGAGTACCATAAGCATACAAGCCATTATCAGAATAACTATCACCATTAGCTGCAAAAACATCAAGTAATGCTGCGTTGTCGCCTTTTAGCTCCATCACATACGAGTTCCAAAGCCACGACATATCGATTGATTGGCTAGATGCAAAGTAACCAAAGGTTACACTGGTATCATCAGAAAACGACTTAGTTAACTTAAGGTCATTAACAATTGAACCCATGTCGTTTAGTGTTACATCGAATGTGTGAATGCGCATTGCTAAATCGTCATTGCCATAAGTTTGACCTGCTGAGCCGCCATTTGCATAAACAAGTGATGCACCATCTCCAGCAATACTAGATGCAATAGAGCTTGCAGATGCAACTTCAGCTGGAATAAGAGAAATAAAGTTACCGCTCACTGATGATGTTCTAAAGCGGTTTTCGATGCGCCAGTCGTTGTCTAAATCAAAGGCCGCTTCAAAACCTACTGAGGTAACCACTGGGTTCATACCGTCTGTCATATCACCCGTGCTGATTTGGTTATCACCATTTAAACGCAGAGTTTGTGTGAAAAGTGCTGAATGCGGCGTATCTGATTGCGCATCAAAACCTGGGATTGAATCACCATTTGAATACATAGGCATAGGTAGATAACCTACACTTTTATCATCGAGGTGTTTAAAGTAAACACGCACATAACCTGTATCAAATTCTTTCGTCAGGTTTGCCTTAATTTGGCCGCCTTTATTAGATGTATAACCGGTTTCACGCGGGCCTTCACCTTGGCGTACAAAGCCACCAATGTGATAACGCACGCTGTCACTCAAATAAGTACCATACTCAAAGTCAGTACGAATCGAGTCATAGTCAAGACCAACAGTGGTTGAGACACTGCCTGATTCGTTCTCACCGGTTTTCGAAATAAAGTTGATGATACCGCCAGGGGCATCGCTTGCTGCTGTCGATGCTGAGCCACCACGGATTGATTCAACACTTTGTACAGTTGAGTCTAACCGCATAAAGATATCAGCGTTACCAAAGGCAATATCGCCAAACTGCATCACTGGTAGGCCGTCTTCTTGTAGTTGCAGGAATTTAGCACCACCGGATGCGACCGGTAAGCCGCGTACTGCGATATTGGCGTTACCTTCACCACCTGTTGATTCTGAACGAACACCTGGAATAGTTCTGAATGCTTCTGCGGTAGAGCGTGGTGTTGATACTTCAATTTCAGCTAATGTAACACTACTAACCGACGAACTTGATGCCATAATAGTTGTACGACGCGGTACACCTGTTACAACAATCGTTTCAAGGCCGCTTTTTTTGGCCTCCGGTTGTGCTTGCTCTTCGGCGTGTAAATTTTGACTTACTGCTAGTGCAAGCGCGCTTAAAGTGTAAAGGGCATGTTTGTGTGTTGTCATAATGTGCCTCGTTTCAATCCCAGATGGTTTGTTGTCTAAATTTGTATCTTAATCGATTAAGTAAAGATAACAATGATTTTACATAGTGCAAGTTTTTTTAGTAAAAAACTTGTACGATTTATGTCCGATAATTGATTTCTAACAATTTTTATTTAGTGACTTAGCGCACTGTGCTGCGCTAACGCTTGCTCAGCAGGGTTACGTAAGTAGTTATAGAGCATGGCTAAAAACAGTAAACATGCGAAGCCAGTTGCGAGGTAAAAACCGTAACGAATATGGCCAAAGTAATCACTGATCACACCCATTAATAAGGGGCCTGCTGCGGCCGAGAGGGCGGTAAAAAACAAAATAACCCCAGCTACTGCACCGTGCTGCTGCACTGCAAAGCAAGAAATACCTTTTGAATTTAAAGTTGGATAGATCATCGACATGAATAGCCCAGATAGAGGTAATAAGAATACTGCCCAGTCAACACCACCAAAAATTAACCCTAAATAACATAGCGCAATTCCCAAGCTTAAATACAGCATTGCCGCTTGCCAGCTTAAATGATTTAGAAGCCATACCGCTAAGAAACGCCCTGCCGCGCGTAAAATAAAAAATAAGGTCAGCGCATACGTCGCTAGTAATTGCCACGGGCCGTTGTAATCGCCAAGTAAAGTCGGCATCCATACGTAAATTGCTACTTCAGTTGCAACATAAAGGGCAATCGCTAATGAAAAGCCAAGTGCGTAAGGGTTTTTCATCATGCTCATTGTGGTTGCAAATGACGCAGGTTTAGCGTGTTCTTCAAGTTTTTTAGGTGTCGGGTAATCTGCACGCCAAGCGATTAGGGTCAAAATTAAGCACAAAACGCCGGCGATAACGTAGAGGTAAGTCCAGCTTACCTGCTGGGTGATTAAAAAGCTTACCAGTGCAGGGCCAACAATGGCACCAATACCAAAGAAACCTTCTACCAAGTTCATGGTTTTTGTATGTTCTAAATTGTTTTTAGAAATATCACCTAGTAACGCCAAGGCGCCTGTTTTAAACAAACCGATAGCAAGACCAATACAGCTAAGTAGTACCACAAATATGCTAAAGCTGCTGCTAATGGCAAACAGAAAACAACTAATCGTAAATAAGCCTAGTCCTAGCATTATGGTTTGTTTGCGGCCAAGACTATCGGCCAAAAAGCCTAAAAATAGGCCGCTAAACGCAATGAGTGCCATAGGTGCATAATGAAAAGCGCTAGCTTGGGTCATGCTTAAGTTAAATTCATTGATAAGCTCAGGAATGATCATACCAACCGCATCAGAGGTCATAGCAAACATAAAAAACATCATGTATGTCAGCCATCTAATGGTTTGCAAAGGATCGTGTGTTCTATTCATTGTTGTATCCCCACCGAAAGGTCTGCACCTTTACTATGTATATTAGTGTATAAAAACGATAAAAACTGCTTGAATAATTTGCTGTCGTGGTTAAAGATATATCTTAATCGATTAAGTTTCAACTTGGTATTAACAATTATGATCAACAATAAAGTGCAATTAATCACCTATGCAGACCGTATTACTGGTCAAGGTATTGATGAATTAAGTAATTTATTAAATGGCCCACTTAACAATGTGTTTGCAGGTGTACATTTGTTGCCATTTTATAATCCGATTGATGGCAGTGATGCTGGCTTTGATCCTATTGATCATAGTGAAGTAGACTCGCGCCTTGGTGGCTGGAACGATATTAACGTGCTTGGTGCCAACTATGACTTAATGGCTGACTTGATTGTTAACCATGTTTCAGCACAGTCTTTCCAATTTAAAGATGTACTCGCAAAAGGTAAGCAATCTGAATTTTGGGATTTATTTTTAACCAAAGACGATGTATTCCCAAATGGCATGTCTGAGGCTGAGCAACAAGCAATTTATCGTCCGCGTCCAGGTAGTTGTTTTACACCTATTGCGTGTGGTGATGGCCAAACCTATGATTTTTGGACCACATTTACCGATAACCAAATTGATATTAATGTGAAATCAACGGCGGGTATCGAGTATCTAAATACGGTGCTTGGAAAATTTGCTGATAATAATGTCAACATTATTCGTTTAGATGCGGCGGGCTATGCGATTAAAGAAGCAGGCACGAACTGCTTTATGCTGGATGAAACCTTTGAATACTTGAACACGCTTTCCGCGCAAGCGAATGAAGCGGGTATGGAAACCATTGCGGAGATTCATAGCCATTTTCAAACTCAGGTTGAAGTCGCAAAGCGTGTAAATATGGTATATGACTTTGCCTTACCGCCACTTATTTTGCATAGTTTGTTCAGTAATGATGCGCAAGCTTTATTGAACTGGCTAACAATTTCGCCGCGTAACTGTTTAACGGTACTTGATACTCATGATGGTATTGGCATCATTGACGCAGGCCCGATGGGTGATAAACTGGGTTTATTAAATGCAGCGCAAATTGATAATTTGGTCGAAACTATTCATGAAAAGAGTGAAGGGCAAAGCCGCCTAGCAACCGGCGCAGCAGCAAGTAATGTTGATTTATACCAAGTAAACTGTACATATTACAATGCCTTGGGCGCAGATGACTTTGATTACCTATTAGCGCGTGCGATTCAGTTTTTCGCGCCAGGTATCCCACAAGTTTATTATGGCGGTCTGTTTGCATGTGAGAACGATATGGAATTACTGGCTCGCACCAATGTAGGTCGTGATATCAATCGTCCTTACTTAAATGCACAAGACATTGATGCTGCACTTGCTAAACCTGTGGTGAAAGGTTTGATAAAGTTGATTCAATTACGTAATGAGCACCCAGCGTTTAACGGTGAGTTCATTGCGAAAGGTGAAGGCAGTGTGTGTCGTTTAAGCTGGCATGATGATACCAGCTCCATCGAGTTAAAAGTTGACTTTGCTAGCCGTGAAGTGCTCATTGTCGATCACCGAGAGGGCGAGCAAAGCATCAACGATTTGGCTGACTATTTAGTTTAACTGCTCTGACCCAATTGCAGTTGATAGTCGATTTCGGCTGTTTGCTGCTCTTTCGATAAAAACAAGGTCGCTGCAATGCGGCCTTTTTCTTCACTGTTTTGGTGGACTGTCGTGAGCTTTGGCACAAATCGTTGTCCTTCATCTATACCGTCAAAGCCAACAATTCTGATGTCTTCAGGAATTGATAAGCCCATTTTTAATGCTTCGCGCATCGCGGCAAGGGCGATTAAATCACTCATACATAGCAACACGTTTGGTCTTGGTGAACTGCTTAGCGCTTCTTTGGCGGCAATACTGGCAAAGCGCTCGCTACTTTCTGGAATGTTCCATGTTCTATCATCGCCAAGGGTGATGCCTGCATCGTTAATCGCTTGGAGATAACCACGCAGCCTCTGGTGAGCAATAGACTGACCCGCTTCAAATTCATGATGCTCGTATACACGGCATAATACGTCGTTATCGAGTAAGCGCAGGCCTAAAATAGCCACCCGATCATCATTTTTTTGTAGTGCATGCTTGGCAATATCGAAACTGGCTTGTTGGTTGTTTACGTTTACTGAGGCATCGCGACCGATATTAAAATCAACCGTCACAACATGTTTAGCAACCTGTTTTAATTGTTCAACAAGTTGCTTATTACGTGGTCGACCATAGCAAATAAAGCCATCAACAAAATCAACCACGCTATTGAGGTTATCGTTGTTACCTGAAAATAATAAAAGATTAATGCCATTTTTTTCGAGTACCGCCGACACACCGCGCATAAAGCTGCTTGCAACCGGATCTGACACCATATATTCAACACTGTCTGGCAATACTAAAGCAACAATATTAAAGGTGCCTCGGCGTAATGATTGCGCCGCCTTGTTAGGACCAAAATAGCCGAGCTTTTTACAGGCCGCCAAAATCTCTTCGCGGCGTGCTTTCGATAATTGATCAGGGCGGTTAAACGCATTTGATACGGTGGCATTTGAAACGCCTAACTCTTTGGCAATACTTTTCAGCGTCCAACTTTTTGGCTTTGTCATTGTCGGTTCTTAATCGATTCACTTAATGGTAAATTACCATATAAAGAGTCGAAAAAAAGTGTTTTTAGTCATTAAATTAGGCGTACCATAAGAGAATGAGTTCGAGTGTGAGAAAAAGGCGAATAGCGAGTGATTTCTAAGTTACCAAAATGGGTTGAGATTGGCGCATTTATTTTGGCATTGGTGGCAGGTTGCGTAAATGCAGTTGGTTTACTTAGTTTTGAGCATCAAGCTGTATCGCATTTATCGGGGACTGCCACCTTGCTTGGTGCAGATCTTATGCAAGGCAACAGCCTTGATGCTTTTCATTTATTCGGCGTATTACTGTCATTTTTAGTCGGATCAGGTATTGCTGGGTTTTTACTGCATAGCTCAGCACTTAAACTAGGTCGTCATTACGACACGGCATTATTGATTGAGGCAGGGCTTTTATTGGGGGCACTTTGGTTACTGTTTAATGGCTCTGGCTACGGGCACTTTTTAGCCTCTGCGGCATGTGGGTTACAAAACGCCTTGGCAACAACTTACAGTGGCGCAATTGTTCGTACCACCCATGTGACAGGTATCTTTACTGATTTAGGTATCATGTTTGGTCGGGTTTTACGTGGTGAAACCCTTGATAAACGTAAGGCTAAACTTTTCGGCCTTATTATATTAGGCTTTATTTTGGGTGGCTTAGCAGGGGCATGGTTATTTGCAAAATTGAGCTTTGCGGCACTTTATGTACCAAGTGCTATTTGTATTTTACTCGCCTTGACCTATCGCGTTTATAGCCATCGAAGCGCAACTTAATGATTAGCGATACTCTTTGGTGTTGCGCCAAAAGCTTGTTTAAAAATACGACTAAAATGGCTGGGGTTATTAAAGCCTAGTTGATAACATACTTGGCTTATCGCCTCACCTTTTTCCAGCAGTTTATAGGCTTTTTTTAAGCGCAGTTGTTGTTGCCAAAGTGCTGGCGTTACACCAAATGCCAATTTAAATTGCTGATAAAACTTACTGCGACTCATGCAGGCAATCTTACATAACACGTCGATATCGATATTCTCAGCAAGGTGCTGTTCTAAGTAGCTAATTACATGGCTCAGAGGGGTTGCAAGCTTACCCTGTTTGCAGCTTGCTATCATTAAATCTCGGCTTTGTTGCTGTAGAAGGCGGGTTATTAGCTCATTAAGCGATAAATCAATTAAGTAATCTCTGTGCTGCTCATTTTCACTAAACAGGGTGATCATTCGCTCAAGCAGTTGTTGGGTTTGTTGGTTATGCTGTGCATGCACCAGTTTAGCTTGATACTGAAAAAAATCATCCTGTGTAATTTGCTGATTAAAATTTAGATTATCAACGACTTGGCTTATTTTATCTGTACTAATTTCAATTGCTAAACAGGTTGTTGGTTGATTGAGTGAAGCATTGGGGAAATCAATTAATACCCCTTGCTCTGGGGCAAGTACAAACGACTGGTTAGGTAGAAATTCTTTGTGATAATCACTGTCGGCAACATGCATGATTTTTTTACCACTGATCATGCCACAGAATAATAACTCAGTGGAATGCAGTGCCACTTTCTGCGCATCTAAATAGGTATCGTAAATACTTAATTCAGCATGCTTACCAGCAAAGCTTATTTTATTTTCAATAAGTACATCAATACGTTGGCGTTTTTTGTCTAAGTGGCTATGGGTGATTGATGTATTCATTGTTGCCTCACTATTCCTTATTTATGGACAGATAGTCAAAAAGTCTGGACTGAGAATCAAGTGCCTTTTGTGTAACTGGGCTAACGTAAATAGTTAGCGGTTATACAAACAATAACTCACCGCTTAAATAAAATACAACAATTTGAAGAGAGAACACATTATGATTTATACAAATCCCGGTAGCGAAGGCGCTAAAGTCAATTTTAAAGCCCAGTACGAAAATTATATTGGTGGCCAATGGGTCGCTCCAGTAAAGGGTCAATACTTTGAAAATATTAGCCCGGTGAACGGCAAGGTATTTTGTAAAATACCTCGTTCATCAAAAGAAGATATCGATTTGGCGCTTGATAAAGCCCATGATGCAAAAGTCGCATGGGGAACAACATCCGTCACAGAACGTAGCAATATCTTATTAAAAATAGCCGACCGAATTGAACAAAATTTAGAGATGCTTGCAGTGGCAGAAACCTGGGACAACGGTAAAGCAATACGTGAAACACTCGCCGCAGATGTGCCATTAGCGGCTGATCACTTTCGTTATTTTGCAGGCTGTATCCGTGCACAAGAGGGGTCAATTGGTGAAATAGATGAAACCACAGTAGCGTATCATTTTCACGAACCACTGGGTGTAGTGGGGCAAATTATTCCTTGGAACTTTCCATTGTTAATGGCTGCGTGGAAGCTTGCTCCAGCCCTTGCAGCGGGGAATTGTGTGGTTTTAAAACCAGCTGAGCAAACGCCCGCGTCAATTTTAGTGTTGCTCGAAGTGATCGGCGATTTATTACCTGCGGGTGTACTAAATATAGTAAACGGGTATGGTAAAGAGGCAGGTGAAGCACTTGCAACAAGTCCACGTATTGCAAAAATTGCCTTTACAGGTTCAACGCCTGTGGGGTCGCATATCTTAAAGTGTGCTGCTGATAATATTATTCCATCAACTGTAGAATTAGGTGGTAAATCGCCAAATATTTTCTTTAACGATGTGATGGAAAAAGATGATGAGTTCTTAAGTAAAGCGGTTGAAGGAGCGGTACTTGCGTACTTTAACCAAGGTGAAGTGTGTACGTGTCCATCGCGTTTATTTATTCAAGAGGATATTTATGAGCAGTTTATAGAGCGCGTACTTGCCCGTACTTTACAAATTAAGCGTGGTAACCCACTTGATACCGAAACCATGGTGGGCGCACAAGCATCGCAAGCTCAATTTGATAAAATTTTAAGTTACATTGAAATCGGTAAAAAAGAAGGGGCCGAAGTGCTAGCTGGTGGTGAAGTAGAACAACTGTCGGATGAGTTTAATGGTGGCTATTACATTCAACCAACGCTATTAAAAGGCACTAACGATATGCGTGTATTCCAAGAAGAAATTTTTGGTCCTGTCATTTCAATGTCGACGTTTAAAGATGAAGATGAAGCCTTAGCGCTGGCTAATAGCTCAGAGTTTGGTTTAGGCGCCGGTGTATGGAGCCGGAACATGAACCGTGCTTATCATTTTGGTCGTAAGATTGAAGCCGGTCGTGTTTGGACAAACTGCTACCACATGTATCCAGCTCATGCTGCATTCGGTGGTTATAAAAAGTCAGGTATTGGTCGCGAAACACATAAACTTGCCCTTGATCATTACCAACAAACGAAAAATCTATTAGTTAGTTACAGCGAAAACCCGTTAGGCTTCTTTTAAATCCCTTGCTTATTGTTGTCGAAGCTAACCAAACGCCACTCAGTAGTGGCGTTTTTAATGAGTTATTTGAACGGCATGCTTAGGAGTGTGGCTAAAGATGTATTCTGCTTAGTGGCTTTATATTGGCTCAGGCCAATGTCTTGTAAATCATCGCCTTTTATTGCCACGTTTCGATAACTTAAAAATAACTTATCCCACCAAACTAGGCTAAATCCGTAATTACTGTTGGTTTCATGGATGTGTGTACTATGGTGAATGCGATGCAGTTTCTGGGTAATAATAAATAGGCGCAGGGCTTTTTCTAGCTTTTCAGATAAACAGATATTTGCATGATTGAATAGCGCAAAACCATTGAGCGCAACTTCAAAGATAAGTACGGCAACCGCTGGAACACCAAGCACTGTTATAGCGATGAGTTTAACAAGAATACTTAGGGCAATTTCTATTGGATGAAAGCGTAATCCCGTACTGGCATCAACGTGGCAATCAGCATGATGCACTTTATGGAGCCGCCAAAGTAATGGGACTCGATGAAATAAACGATGCTGCCAGTAAATCAGCATATCTAGTATTAATAAACTTAGTGGAATACTTACCCACAGTGACAGCTCTAAATAGTTAAATAACCCTAGTGCTTGCTGGTGATTAAAATCAGCGAGGGTAGTAAGACTCACCGGCACCGCTAAACGTGCAATGATAGAAGATACAATGACCAATGAAAAATTACCAAACCAGCGATACCTTGCTGTAATAGGCGATAATCTTGCAGGTTTTTTCCATTCAAGTAACATCATGATGATTAATATGCTGAGAAAGCAGCCGACTCGCCAATATAGCTCATTCGTCATTGTTTAGCTCTTGTTGCTTTAGGGTGAAGTAACCACCATAGATGCGCGTGATGATAGTGATAGTGCATGCAACAGCAAATAGGCTCGCTAACACAGGAAAGCTGCTAGGCCATAAACACAATGCTATAAACAAAGCGATGGTTTCACTCCCTTCGGTTAACCCATTCAGATAGTAAAAGCTTTTATTTTTGAATTGAGGCTTCTCTAGCTGAAACTTCTCAGCAGCAACTGCAAAGGCAAGAAAGCTTGATCCTGTGCCAATAAAACTCACTAGTAAAATTGCGCCAGCAATCGCATTTTGTTGTGGGTCAGCCAAGATAAAACCGAAAGGGATCGCGGCGTAAAATAAAAAGTCGAGAGTAATATCTAAAAAACCACCAGAACTTGAGCTGGTATTGCTATATCGGGCCAGTGCGCCATCCAAACCATCAAATATACGGTTTAAAATGATAGCAGCGAGCGCCAAATTCCATAATTTAAAGGCAATAAAAGGAACGGCAAGTAGGCCTAGAATGAATCCAGTTAAAGTGAGTTGATCAGCCGTTACGCCTCGTTTATCCAATTGCGTAACAATCGGCATTAGTAGCGGTTTTATGACGGGTGTAATGTATCTATCAAGCATAGCGTTTTTCCAAAGTTGCTAAGTTAATAATATTTCCTCTGGCAGCTATGGCATCACTGTGATCATGCGTGACCATGATAGCGGGTAATTGATGTGCTCTGATTTGTTTAAAAACAATGTCACGAACTTCTTGGCGAAGCTCACTATCTAGTTTACTGAAGGGTTCATCAAGAAGGATGGCTTTTGGTTTACTTAATAAAACACGCAGGAGTGCCACACGAGCTTGTTGTCCGCCAGATAAGCTTGCTGGAGAGCGTTTTTCTAACCCGCCTAAGCCAACTTTTTCTAAGGCAAGACTCACGTTTTCAAGGTCTTTCTTTTTGCTTAACTTAGGCATAGCAAATGCAATATTGCCCTCAACAGACAAATGAGGAAAGAGTAATGGGTCTTGATAGAGTAAGCCAATGTGACGCAAATGACAGGGAGTATGGGTAATATTTTGTTGGTTTAAGTAGAGATTACCGTGGGCAGTAAACGTTGGTGGTAGCATACCTGTTAGCCAATTAAGCAAGGTGGACTTTCCACTCCCTGATGGCCCCATAATGCTTAGGATCTCACCACCTTGAATAGATTCATTAAGTGACAGCAGTGCTGTTTTATTACGCCAAATTGTGAGTTCTTTAATATCTAATGAGGAATGCATATTAAGCCTTGTTTTGATATTTATAGACCAGCTTAGGAGTAAGCCAAGCAAGAACAAATGCGAGAGCTGGTAGTAACATTTGTATGAGTGCGTACACTGAGCTGGTACGCCGACTTGCGCCACTGGCAAGCACCACAGCTTCTGTAGTAATTGTATTTATTTGCCCAGCGCCATTGAGTAGCGTTGGTAAATACTGACTAAAACTAATTGCTAAGCCTAATGCAAAGGCGATGCATATTGGGGTAACTAGCATGGGTAATTTTACTTGCCAGAATACCTTAGCCGGAGGTTTTCCCAGACTTGCTGCCAAAATTGAAAAGCGGGAGTCAAAGCATCTGTAGCTACTTGCCAGTGACAAAAAAACATAAGGAAGTACAAATAGTAGATGGCTAAAGATAACGTTTATATAAGCATGATGACTGCTTATTTGCTCCTGCAACCAAGCTAAACCAAATAAAAATGCAACGCTAGGAACAAGTAAAGGGAGATAAATTATAAAGCTGCTGAGGTGAGATAGTGCGTAGGCACGTTGTTGCTCAGCTTCTAATGTTACGAGTACAAGAATGATCGCAATCGCACTGGCAGCAAAGCCAATGTATAACGAATTTAACAGTGCAGGCTGTATATTTGTTAGCGCATTTTGCCAGTGGATTAATACAAGTTGATCAGGCAAAAATGCAGGGAAGCGCCAAAACCCAGCAAATGACCAAAGCACTAAGCCAAGTAAAGATAATAAAATACTCGCGACTAACATAACCGTTACTATGCGAGTTAAGTGCATAATCGCATTACCTGCATAGTCACGCTTTCTGTTAGCCACATAAAAATAAAACACGCGCTTCACTATTATTTCTAACAGCCACCAAGTTATTAGTAAAGTGGCGGTGAGCATAAGTTGCGCAATTGCGCCAGCCGAGGCTTTAATACGTAGCGTTAAATCAATGTCGTTAAACCAGTTAATGATAGCAACAGAGAGAGTTGGCGGTGCATTAGGGCCTAAAATTAATGGGATCTCAACACTGGCACTGGCATAGGCCAACACAGCCAAAACAGGAAGGCGAATATAAGTGTATAAATTAGGCAGTACTACTTTAAAAAATGCAGTCATAGGGCAGTAGCCAAAGCTCATGGCAACTTTATGTTGAGCGCGCAACTTTGCACCTAAATCAGCTTGAGCAAATGCAGCTAAGGCCATCAACAATAAAAAGGGGAGCTCTTTTAGCGTAAGCCCCAAAATCATGCTTACCCCCAATATATCATGAGGGAGTAGCCAGTCTGGCGGTAATTCCCAACCAGTTAACCAAGGAGAAAATAGCCGTGAAATAAAACCCGAAGGGGTGATTAAAAAGCTAATCGCAATAGCCGCTGCGGCATGAGGTATAACTAAAATAGGGCCTAATAAGCGTTGAATGCGTTTCAGCCATGGGCTGTTAAAAAAACAAGCGAGGATCAATATGGTCATTGTAAGTGCCAATAATGTACTAATCAGTGCGCTGCTGGCACTGAGAAATAACATATGACTAAAACCATCAGTTTGTATCAAGGCATTAAAACCCTGCAAAGAGAATTCTTTCATGCCCAAAGCTGGAAGGTAACCAAAAGCAGGTAATAACACACCGATTAATCCCCCTATAACAGGTATAACTAATAAGGCGACCAAGAGTGTTGGGCTAAGCTTAATTAAGCGCGTGAATGTGTCATGAGTTTTAATCATTACTTTACTGTACCGCGTTTATAAGAGCCATAGCGTAATTGCCATTGTTGGTTTATTAATGTGCTCCAACTTGGATGTGGCTCAGCTAATGCTGGACTTTGATTGTTTGTAGCTAAGCTACTTGGGTGGAGGGCTTGTTGACTGAAAAGTGCTACTTGATCTTGCGAGAGCAAAGATAAATCAAGCACCGTGTTGTCTCCCCAGTTAGCGGGTTGTTGTTTTTGGGCTTGTGCTTTCACACTTAACATAAAATTGGCGACTAATTTTGCGCTTTCGCTGTGGCTTGCGTTATACGCAATAGCTACAAAGTGTGTGTTACTTAAGCTGCCGTCATGCATTGCGTAACTTCTAGTCGCGAGGGGTAAATCATATCGTTCAACAGCGGCTGGTATTTCTGCGGCTGAAAATGTGAGTGATAAGCTAAGCTCCATATCGCTTACCAAACGCTTTAATGCTGCGCTGTTTTGTACAAAAAAAGTACCTTTTCGCCATAAGGTTGGGTGTAATTCGTCTAAGTATTGCCATAAAGCGGGCAATAACTGTGCTGCACTTTTTTCAGTGGCAGGTTGATAAAGTAAGCTGCGTTGCTCTGTCGCTGTTAAGTTAATAAGCGCATATTTTAAAAAACTCATCCCGATAAAGTCCGGTGGTTTCGAATACGTAAAGCGACCTTTATTTTTTGTACTCCAGTCTAAAAGCTGTTTTAGGTTTTTAGGGGGATGAATAACGGTTTTACTATCATAATAGAACGTTAGTGAGGCTTGCCCCCAAGGTGATTCCATACCTTGCGTAGGTAATCCAAAATCGTGAGTCACAGCAGGATTTTTTGCCGGATTTGTTAAGTAGAAATTGGGAAGTTTAGTTGCCCAATCTGCTTTTAATAACCCGTGTTTACTCATAGCAGCAAAATTAGCACCATTAATCCATATAAGATCTACTTTACCTTGCGTGTGGTTACCGGCTGACTTTTCTGCAAGCACTCGGCTTACCGCTTCACTGGTGTCTGCAAGTTTAATGTGAACTAAGTCAATGTTGTACTGCTGTTTAACCTGCTCACCAAGCCACTGAATGTAGCTATTAATCTGTGCATCACCACCCCAAGCATGAAAGTAAACAGGGTTATTTACCCCTTCATTTACTGTTTTTTGCCAGCTTTGAGCATGGCTTAAAACCGAATAAACCATGCTTGCCAAAAACAATAAAAAACGAATTAATGTAGGGAAATCACTGAGTATCATTAAGTGCCCAATCGTAATCTAAAAACTTAATAGCCACCTTGTTTGCTTTTATTTTAGCTATCTGATTATTTGTTAAATTTAATGCGTCTGAGTAAAGCAATATAAATTCACTCAGCGAGTGGGCACCCCTAAACTCTTGCTCAAAGTCTTCTTTGTACCATTTAAAAATAGACGATAAGTGAAGTTTATCTTCTTTTATATAGTTGCGCGTTGTGTCTGCTAAAAAGCGTGTTGTTTGCTCTTCTAGTTGTGCATCTAAGTGAGTAGCGATATAGGCTTCACTACGCAGAGCAGGGCAGCCGATGCTGGCACAATTTACAGCAAAGTGTATGCGTGGTTCTTTAAACGTATCACTCCCCCTGATTAAAGTATGCTCTATGTTATCTAAGCTGCGTGTTTCACCTAACAAAGGGATAAACTCTTTACTCCAAGGAGAGCTAAAAAAGCTGCCAAGCTCTTTTATGGAATCAATTTTTGGATACCGAGTTAAAATAAGCTCAATGGTCCAGGCATTATAAGCATTGATTAAAAAGGCCAGCTGTTTGGACTTTGGCCATGCATTAAATTCTGCTTGGCTTACTTGGGAAAGCGCACTTAAGTAGCTGCGCAATTGAGATTGATCAGCCTTAAATCCCGCATAATCAACTTGCGTACTCGTTGCGTCATTAATTGCAACGACATGCTTGATAAGGAGCGCTTGCCAAGGAGAGTGTAATGATGCTTCTTGTTGGGCAGGGCTATCCTTCGCTGTGGCACTATTAATCATAGTAAGTAAAATTAAAAAACCAATAAAGCGTATAAATTTCAGCATATTAACCTCTTCGCCAAGTGTGATACTTTTCAAGTAAGTTGAGTACTTTTTCGGGTGCGTGGGCACGTTTCCATTCGCCTGCGATATATTTATTTCCTTCAGCCCACGTTGGGTAGCTGTGAATAGTGCCAAGTATCTTATTCAGACCTAGACCATGTTTCATAGCGAGGACAAATTCAGCAATTAAGTCACCCGCATGCGCAGAAACAATAGTGACGCCTAGAATTTTATCTTTACCTTTAGGTGTAAGTACTTTGATGAAACCATTCGTTGCGCTTTCTGTGATGGCACGGTCTAACTCTGCAAACTCAAAACGAGTTACTTCGTAGTCTAGATTTTGTGAAATTGCATCTTGTTCATTGAGCCCAACACGGGCGACTTCAGGGTCGATAAATGTCGTCCAAGGGATAACACGATAATCGACCTTGAACTTTTTAAAGTGGCCAAATAAACCATTAACCGCGGCATACCAACCTTGATGCGCAGCAACATGGGTAAACTGATATGGACCAACAATATCACCCGCGGCAAAAATATTAGGGTAAAGGGTCTCGAGATAGTCATTGGTTTGAATAGTGCGGTTGGTTTCAATGCCTAACTCTTCAAGGCCGTAACCTGTTAAGCGAGCACTTCGACCCACAGCGCATAGTAACTCATCGTACTCAATGTCGAACTCTTTCTCTTGATGCTGAACAACCAAGTATTTTTTGTTGTTACGAACTTCGCAACGAAGTGCTTGGTGGTTGGTTAATACATTAACGCCACTGCTTTTCAGTGCTTGAGTAGCAAATTCAGAGACTTCTAAATCTTCTTTTATCATGATCCGCTCAGCCATTTCTACTTGTGTGACCTGCGAACCAAGTCGAGCGAAGCTCTGCGCAAGCTCTGAACCAATTGGCCCACCGCCTAAAACAACGAGCTTTTTGGGCGGCTCATCTAACTGAGCAAATTTACTCCAAAGCGTATCACTGGTGACATAACCTGCCTCTTCCAAGCCTGGTAAAGGTGGAACAAACGGACGAGCACCTGTAGCAATCACAATTGTTCGTGCACTAAGAGTTTGTGTACCACCTGTGCTTAAAGCAATTTCAACCGTCCATGGATCGATTAATTTGCCATAACCTTTAATAACTTCAACGCCCAGTTTAGTGTATCTTTCAACACTGTCGTGAGGAGCAATATCGGCAATAACTTGGTGTACTCGAGCCATCACCTTTTTGAATGAAAAGGTGGCACTGCTTTTTTCTAAGCCATACTTGTCAGCTTGTTGAAATTGTTCAACAATTTTAGCGCTTTTTATAATCGCTTTACTGGGCACACATCCGTAGTTTAAGCAGTCACCACCCATTTCACCTGCTTCAATTAATGTCACTTTTGCTTTTACGGCAGCTGCAATATAACTGGTTACTAATCCGCCGGCACCGGCACCTATGACAATCATGTTGCGATCAAATTGCTTTGGTTTTGAAAAGTTCTTATAGATTCTGCGCTTTTTGATGGTATTTAATAACGCTTTGGCTATAAAAGGAAAAACACCTAATAGAGTAAAAGACAAAATTAAGTTAAACGATAAGATTCCAGATAAGCTTTCTATCTGCGCGAGTTGTGTACCCGCGTTTACAAAGACAAACGTGCCTGCCAACATGCCTAGCTGACTTACCCAAAAGAAAGTCCAAGCTTTAATCGCCGTTACACCCATTAAAAGGTTAATGAGAAAGAAAGGGAAAATAGGTACAAGACGTAGCGTAAATAAATAAAAGCTACCTTCTTTTTTAACACCTGCATCTATGGCTGTAAGGCGCTCTGGGAAACGCAATTTTATTGCGTCACGCAGTAAATAACGAGAAACCAAAAATGCGATTGTTGCACCCACAGTTGAAGCAAATGAAGCGATAAGTAGACCTTCAATGAGGCCGAATAACGCACCCGCTGCCAGCGTTAAAATTGTTGCACCTGGCAGTGACAGTGCAGTAACGACAACATAAAGTAAAAAAAACGCGCCTATCACTAATAGTGGTGATTGTTCACGCCACTGACTAAATTGATCCATCGAACCTTTTAAGCCATTCAGTGTTAATAACTGATGTAAATCGAAATAGAAAAATGCAGTAACGGCAACCAAGACGCCGACGAGTAAGATTATTTTCTTTAACATGAGTAGCCCTACTTAAAAGGTATGTTGAAAGGTCAATTTGGCATGAATAGGAAGCTCAGGAAAAACTAACGTTGAGCCAAAGTAACCGCCTTCAAAAACAGGACGCCAGTTATCTTGATTAGTCACATTTGTGATATCTAAACGTAAAGACGTTTGCTCGCTGAAGGCATATCGTGTATTCACATTCAAGGTGTATTGATCGCGAATACGCACGGTTGCTAAAAAATCAAGCGGATAGCTTTTGGTGTATATACCGCCTAAGCCAATATCCCATTGAGGAGTGATAGAAAAACCACTGTTAAAGCTAAATAATTGTTCGGGAATACCTTGCACCCGCCCAGTCGATGGCGGAAAAGACGCGAAATTAGGTGCGCCAATACCTGTACCATTAATAATATCAGGACGAGAATTATCAAATGCATCAGCGACTTGGTTTGAGTCTTGGCTACTTGCTGAATTATCGTAGCGGGCATCTATATAGCTGTAACCGGCATTAAACCAGTATTGCCCAGCATCATAAAACATCTGCGTTTCAAAGCCTTTTGTACGAATACCAGTGTTACTTCCATCACGATTTCTGAGGCTACGACGTTGATTAAATAAAGCCGCATCGACATACCAAGGGCTGTCAGTGGGTGAAAATTTTAAACCTATTTCAGCAAGGGTGTTATCGGTTGCAAAATTTTGTGCGCTAATTTGGTTATCACTTCCTAAAACATTGCCGCCAGCCATGCTATTGGAGGTCGCTTCGTTATAGTTCCCTGTAATATAGGAGGTTAATTCTGCAGTGAGTTTATAGTTAACACTAATTTGCCCTGCATGCAGGGTTTCATAAATATTATCGCGCGCTGCAACTTGACCTTGTGGTGCAATGGGATCCCGAGCTTCTACATCATAATAGTCAAGGCGATAGCCTAAACTTGTGCGCAATTTTTCAGTCCATTGACTGTCATGCACAAAAGCAAGCCCCGTTTGCGAACTGGTCGAATCGGTTGTATCAGAGAGTGAAAAATCTCCAACACCATCGTTATCTAAATCGTATTGGGCTCCTGGAGATACAAATACACCTGGCTTTAATTCAACTAATCTTGCTTTTTGCTCTGTTGTGAGCGGGATACGACGGTTTTCAATCGGGCCTGTTAAATCAATGGGTAAATCTGCTTCTGTGGTAAATTGGCTGAACCCTTTTACTTTGTTAAAGCGAACATCAAACGCAAAAATAGAGCTTTGACTATCATTCCATTGGTAGCTTAACTCAGTGCGGTTTTGGGCTGTGTCAGCACCATCAATGATCTCTACAAAGCTATTTTGAGCGACTTCTTCACGTTGTAGGTGCTGAAAATAAGTTGTATTTTTAAGCGTCGTTTTATCATTGAGTTCACGTTTATAGATACTGTGAAGTAAATAGGTCGTGGCTTCATTGATATTATCGGGGTCTGTTAAAACTCGGTTTCGCGGTATACGGACTTGCCCTGTGGGTGAAATAATAGCCCCCGCTCCTGCAATAGCACTGCCATTGGGTTGTATACCTTGACCAGTAATATAAAGGCCATCATCAATAAGCGCTTGAGTAGGGCGATTGGTACCTGCGTTATCTGTAAATTCAACTTGATAGAGCTCGAAATTTATATCTAAACTACTTTGTGCGTCAGGCAAAAAGCGCACAGCTGCAAATAAACTATCGCTCTTATAACCTGAAAAATCATAAAAACTGCCATTATCAATATGTTCAGCACTTACTCTGAAGCCACTTTTACCTTCTACTATCGGCGCTGTGTAATCGAGTTGTGCCGAGTAGTGATCCCAGCGACCAGCCGAAAGCACTAGTTTGCCTTGAGATTGTTCAGTATTTGCCTTTTTTGAGCTCAGGTTTACAAAGCCCCCATTTCGTTGACTACTACCAAATAAGACGGGTGGTGCACCTTTTACTACATCTATTTGCTCAATCGCATTGAAGGATATTGGAATGCCAAAACCATTATTACCTGCTTGTCGGCGGACGCCATCTTGAAATAGTTCACCTAACTGCCCCCTTAAAGTTGGTAAGCTCGGATTACCAAATCCGCTCGCTGAATAGCTATTAGGTGTAATAGATAAAATATCTTGCAGGGTGGTAATATTGAGTTGTTCGATCATTTCTCTGGTGATTGGCGTTACACTTCGTGCAATATCTTGCAGAAAAAGATCATCGCCAAAAGGTCCATTTATAGGCGTATCTTTAGGTGAAATTTGGGTATTTTTTAATTGCTCGCCTGATATTTGAATAACCTCAATCTCATTATTCTCGGTAGCAAGTGATACAAAGCTTGCACAAATACTCAGCGCTAAAAATGCGTATTTCAAAATGTTCTCTCTGCGATTAAATAATTTATTGACGATGAATGAGACCAACAGCCGGAAAAAATACTTTCAAAGCATTTTTATTTTATTTTTGTAATGTTTCTTTTTATTTTCGGTCTTGTTGTTTTTAAGCGTGAATAGTTCAAAGGAAAAAATAATGATTCAATCAACTACATCGGATACACAAAATCGCTTGCAATGGTCGCTTTTATCATTACGTTTGGGCGTATTTGTGGTTATGTTAATGTGGAGTTTGGATAAATTTGTAAATCCAAGTCACAGTGCAATTGTGTTTGAACACTTCTATGGATTGAGCGGCTCAACAGATACAGTTGCTTATATTCTAGGAAGTTTGCAAATAATTTTAGTGTTTGCTTTTGTAGTGGGGTTTAAGAAAAAAATCACTTACGGTTTAATCTTTTTATTACACGGCGCATCCACACTTTCTTCGTATGCTCAATATATAGATGGATTTAATAATTTACTTTTCTTTGCTGCATGGCCAATGTGGGCAGCCTGTTTTACTTTATATTTAATGCGTGATGAAGATGTGAAGTATGTAGTGTGATTTTATAAACTAGTTTAAATACTCTTAGCCTAATTAAATAGGGTGAATTCATTTTTATTATTTTCATATTAATGATTTTTAATGAAAATTATTTATTAATAAAATTTAAATGCGCTAGAAATAAAAAAGCCCAGCGAACACACAAGCTGGGCCTTTTGACAACAATATGATTGAGTCACCGCGTATGCAGTGACTCGGAATAAAAAAGCTTAGAGAACACACAAGCTAAGCTTTCGACAACAATGTGGTTGAGTCACTGCGTGTGCAATGACTCGGAATAAAAAAGCTTAGAGAACACACAAACTAAGCTTTCGACAACAATATGGTTGAGTCACCGCGTATGCAATGACTCGGAATAAAAAAGCTTAGAGAACACACAAACTAAGCTTTCGACAACAATATGGTTGAGTCACCGCGTATGCAATGACTCGGAATAAAAAAGCTTAGAGAACACACAAACTAAGCTTTCGACAACAATATGGTTGAGTCACCGCGTATGCAATGACTTCGGATATAAAAAAGCCAAGAGAACACACAAACTAGGCTTTTTGTGACAACAATTTGATTAAAGTGCTAAGTTTTTCTTAGCGCGGTTGAGGTTGTGATTAACTAAATCATTACCCGACATTTTTACCGCTTCATAAAAATCTGATAGTGCAGCTGTGTCGTTTTTCGACATAATGCGTGCTATACCACGGTTACTTAAAGCGAATGATGTAAGCTCTCGACGTTTATAGCCGCGTACTTCGCTTTTATTTAGAAGCTTGATAGCTTCGGTACACAAAGATTCCGCGTGGCTGAAATTTTTAGATTTCACGCTTGCTGCGCAACGATTGAATGCAAGTTCATATTGACTATTTAAATCAGTTGCTTGCGCTGTGCTATTTAACACCGCGTCGTATTGGCCTTGCATAATTGCTTGCGATGAATCTGAGTCGTTAATTACCATCAGTTTATAGTCACTTTGCTCAGCGATTGCAAAAGCTGAACATGTTAGTAATGAGCTAAGAGCAAGTCGTTTTAAAAGTGGTTTAACCATGATTAGTTTCCTCGTTAATCGCAGCATCGTTTGCTGATGAGTTAACTTTAGAGTAATCCCTCTAAATCGACAAACGATTAAAATAAACCTGATAGATGAATTTTTTTAACTTATAGAGAAAAGCCTGAGTTAAACTTGCTATTTCAATCCATAAGTAATGAAAAGTTCTTACTTTTCTTTTTGGATCTTGTCATATGTGATTTGTGCATGAGTATTTTGCACGCATTGAAGGCACTTTAAAAATGAGTGATGAGCTGCACGAAGTGTTTTGTAAAGTGAGAAATAGTTAAATTAAAGCTGAGTGGCTGGATAGTTGCTACGAGAAGTAAAAAACTTTCTGCCCAGCGAGAGCATACTAGCCGTGATGCATGAGGAGTGAAAGTATTAACTTTGCGTGATGAAGAAAAACATGTGCTAAATAACTAAGCTATTGCAGTGGTTGTCTCGCTTGATAACCAGTTGAGCGCAGCTGTTTTAGATTTAAATATCTGCATAGTCATACCTGTTTTTTTATATAAATTGCAGTATGTATTACTCAGCAGGTTTCCACCTTCAAGCCCCTCTTTAATGATAAAGGCTGTTTTCTTCGGTGCACTATTCTGGCGTTTTAAATCAGCTAAATACATCATTAGTTTTTCAAGGGCACCAGGCGTTGCCATGCACGAGTTTTCAAACTCAACTAATTCACACCAGTCACCATGCTCTGCGATGATTTTTTCAATATAAGTGTGTTGAGTAAATGACAAGGCATCAATAATCTCTTCATTGAATGGGCCGACTGCGGTTGTAAAAAGTGTATTTTGACGTTGATAAAACTCAACAAGGCCGTGGGGCTTAAAACCTGCGTATGGATAATATTTAGTTGAGGCTATGCTGTGCATTAGTTCAATCCCTGAGCCTTTGATATTAGTTAATAATTATTAGTATTTGATAATAGCAGCGAATTCAACAAGGTCAATATTTATACTCTAAATTGAGATGGTTTGAGTCATGAGCAAAGGGTTTTCATTACCATGTTGATCCAGCTTGTATATAAATTGCATTTTGCTCAGGGCCATGCGCAGATAGCTATGCCAAAATATTCATCGATAAGATAACGCATTCCTGTTCTGATAATGTTGGCTTTGTGTACAGGTTACGTCGGCATTGTACATTTTACTTTGTAGAGACGCGCTTGCTGGCCTTCGTATTCGAGGGTTTGGTCGTTGAAATTACCGAGCACAGTCGTGGCAGTGGCTTTTTCCGTTGCATGAAAATGGTGCGAAGACTGCCAATCTTGTACTTGGCTTTGGTGGCAGTTTGCGCACTCTGGTTCGGCCTGTAAATTGAATATAGTCAATCCAATAAAAAAGCATACTACACGCACCATTCAATAATTCCTTTTACTTTTTGCCTACACTTTTAATCAGTTATATTAGTTTTAGAGTGTAAGTAAAGCCAATGGCAAAAAGAAAAACGCCTTGCTTTTAAAGCAAGGCGTTTAGATTATTTATCTGTATCTTTTGCGGCCTTTAGTTTAGCTGCATGGTCAATCTCAAATTCAGGCATGTTTTTATTGCCCTGTATTAAGTAGTTGTCCATCCAACGCATTAGACGGAGGCTGTAATCGTACTGAGCGGCAACCTTACGGTTACCATGCCCTTCACCTGGGTAGTAGACTAAGCGTACATCTTTGCCTTGTACTTTCATGTAACGGTAAAGTTCCATTGATTGAGCAGGGTGTACACGTGGATCCTCTTTACCATGCATGATAAGCAGTGGTGTTTTAGATTGGCCCGCCCAGTAAATAGGGCTGCGCTCTAAATACCATTGCCATTTATCCCAAGGATATGAGCGTGCGTGAACCAGATTCATTTCATTAGAAATATCTGTTGTGCCAAATTTTGAAAGTTGGTTAGATACACCCACAAACATCACACTTGCTGCAAAGTGTTCAGTCAGCTTTGTTGCCCCCCACGCTGAGGCATAACCACCGTATGAGCCACCTGTGATACCAACACGTTTTGTATCAACAAGTCCCATTTCTACAAGGTGATTTTTAAAATCGACCAAATCGTCAAATTCTTTGCCTGCATAGTCGTTTTGGCCTAGTTTTGAGTAATCAACCCCCTTACCTGTTGAACCACGGTAGTTAGGATAGAAAACCGCATAACCACGCGCGGCTCCCATTTGGCCTGGGCGAGAATAATTGGTTACCCAACCATTTTTATCATGGCTTTCAGGCCCACCATGGACAGACATAATAAGTGGGTATCGGGTACCTTCTTTATAATCAAGAGGGTAAACCAATATACCTTCTATATCGACACCATCACGTGCTTTAAGTGAGATAGTCTCTTGTTTTGCAAAACGTTTATTATTTAACCAAGGGTTAGAATCAGTTAAACGGGTTGCTTTATTACCACGGATAATAAACACTTCATTTGGATGTTTTGCTGTATTCGCGCGTACAGTTAAGGTTTTATCTGAATCAGACACACTTAAGTTGCTGGCAATAAAGCGACCTTCTTCAATGATTTTTTTATATTTTTTACTGCCCGTTTTAATACTTGCAATAAAGCTTTCTGTACCAACATTGGCGATGAAGTTTAATGTATTGCGTTTATGAGACCATTCAAAATCAACGATATGGCCCATAAAGTTTGGTAGCCACTCTGTGATTTCAGCCGTTTTTGTATCAGCAATAAATAAGCGGCCAGTAGCTGGATCATGCTTATCCTCAGCACCTAAAATCGCGATATATTTACCATCAGCAGATAACTCAGCATCGCCTAACTTACCTTCGGTTTTAAAAGATAAGGTTACTTGGTCATTTGCAACATCATATAAATGCCACATTGACTTGGTGTATTTGTCATCAATAAGAGCAGTTGGTTGAGTTTTAACAAGTAGTTTTTCACCGTTAGCTGACCAATTCATATCACTAACATAATCACTAACGTTTAATGCCGTTGGCTTTAATGGCGTGTCTGTTTTTGCCAGACTAACAATGAAAAGCTGTTTATTATCAAGACCAAGCTCATATACTTCTGCCATAAAGCCTAATTTCTTTAGCTCTTTTTCAGACTTATCTTTGGCAGGGAGTGCTAAAATAGCAACTTTTTGATTGTCAGGGCTTAGCTCGTAACTTGATATTGATGTGTCTTTTAAAGACATTACTTTTTGAGCTTGACCACCGTCAACGGGTATTTGATACAGTGAAGTGAATTTTTCATCGTTTAATTTAGCAAGAAAATAAATGGTTTTGCTATCTTTAGACCATTGAATGCTACCGATGTTAACGTTACCTGTAATGTACGGACGCTCAACGCCTTCGTCATCAACAATGTAAAGTTCGCTGTAATTACGACCATTTTCATCTTTGTACAGTGTACGTGGCACTGAGCGGGTAAACGCAACCGAGTCACCATCAGGGCTTACGCTTGTTTGGATAACTGATTGTATTGTTGGAATGTCGTCAATTGTAATTGTGTCGTTGGCAGTAGCAAGTGTACTTGAAAGACCAACGGCTAAGGCTAAAGCAGTTTTTAGCATAGTAGTTCCCTTCGCTTGTTATGTTCTGCGGTGATTATAGCAGTGTGGAATCACATTAGTAACAAATGCGATCAGTGGCTGTAACGAATACCTAAATAAAACCGCCGGCCATTCTTATAGATGCCGGTAGGAGCATACTGATTACGTTCATATGTGTAGGTTGTTTCGTTGCTAAGGTTTATTGCATCAACAATAATGTCGAATTGTTTGTTTAGTTTTATGGTTAAATTACCGTCCAACTGCCCGAAGTTTTCCATGATGGTTTCACCCACGCCAGTCGCAAAGTCAGTGCGATAATTATATGCTAAACGGCCACTAAAGCGTTCGTTTTCGTAGTAGCTAGTTAAGTTTATAGTATGTTTTGAAGTACCAGGAATGGCGTTAAGGCTGGCATTATTACGTTTACTTCTTTCGCCATCAACAAAGGTATAATTTGCAATTAACCCGAAACCATAAAATAGTTCTTGTTGATAACCGAGTTCAAAACCACGAATCGTACCACCACTGCCATTGATTGGTCTGTCTATTGTCATAGCAATGTTTTCATGCACTTCAACACCACGGTTAAATTCAATAAATGACTCAACATCTTTATTAAATAAAGCAGCAGACAATAACCCTGCATCAGCAAAGTACCATTCAAGGCTCGCATCAAATTGATTGGCTCTGTAAGGGTCTAAATCAGGGTTACCGCCTTGGCCTTGTGCTTGGGTGACATTGTAGTTGGTAGAAGGCATTAAGTGATTATATTGCGGGCGAGACATGACTCTGGCTACACTAAAGCGCGAAATCACATCATCGGTAATATCAATGTTGAGGTTTATACTCGGCAGTAAGTCTGTGTAATTTTTATAGTGGGTTTGCCATTGGTAGCTGTCCGGAAGCTCAATAGGCGATGCGATGCGAGCATAAGCAGCGCTATCTTGGCGAGTATTAACAACTCGTAGCCCAAGGTTTGCGTTGTATGTATCGCCATTTAAATTGAGCTTAACATAGCCCGCAGTCGTTCTTTCTTGTATATCAAAACGACTGGCTTTTTCTTCCTGCTGTACAAAATTAAGTGTATTAAATTGCTTTGCAAGTAAGTTGATATCAACATAGCTATAGTTTTTTAAAGTGTGCTGATTACCAATACCGGTTAAAAAATCATGTGGTATAGCAGCAGGAAAATCAGCAAGTGTCCAAGCAAGTTGCTCTGTTAGTTGATCGTATGAGCCATTAATTGAGCGTAAGCGAATAAAGTCACGTTGATGATCGCGATATTTTACGCCAAATTTTATAGAAGAAATAATTGAATGATCAACGGCACGTTCAAAGTCAGTTTGTATATAAAGCTCTTGATCAGTGGAATCTTGACTGTCGTTTCTGGCCTCGGTGAGTTGCCATTGTGCGGCATCAAGGGGTGAAATGGCATAATTAGCAATGATATTTTGTTGTTGCCGTGTGTCGACACTAAACGCCGTATTCGCTGAGAATTGAGAGGTATAGTCTTGCTTTGAGCCTCCACCGCCATGAGTAAAGCCTAATTGATAAGTATTATGCCACAAATCAGCCTGTTGCGATGCGACCAACTGTATACTGCTTGTGTCGATTTGTGATTTTCGCCAAATAGCTTCCATTGCAGTGCTATAAGGTCTATTTATATCAGTGACTTTGCTATAACGAGCAAAAGCCAATGTATTGTTAATGATTTCAGCGTCATGAATACGACCTCCTCTGGCAAAAACGCTACTTGGTTGCCATAAAAAGTTCTGGTTACTATTGTCGGCATCAAGCACTGAATACAAGCCATTTAGTTGAATATTCCAATCAAAATTAAGTTGGTGCTCAAAAGCAAATGTTGCAGTGGTAAGAATTCGACGTTGCTTAAAGAGCGCCGACCCACCACCGCCAGGCGTCCAAACTCGATTTATATCGGCTAGCCTGTCTACAGGGGAGAGGCTGTTATCATCATTCAAGGTGTAGTTTTGTTCGTGCCACCCCCATGACTCTAGGCCATCACGACGTAATGAGCGCTCATTGCGACTAAAAGTAAGTAGTAAGCCAGTACTCTGTGTACTATTTTTCCAGTTATAGAAACTCGCTAGTTGTGGATCAAACTCACCTGATAGGTCGTTATACTGCAGTTGAGTATTTATCACAAAGTGCTTATTCGGTGTTGTCAGAGGGCGCATGGTTTTTATGTTAACCGCTCCCCCTAATGAGCCTTCATCATGGTCCGCTTGTGGTGTTTTATAGACTTCGAGTGAAGCAACTAAATCAGCGGGCAATAAGGTATAGTTAAACCCCCTGTTGGGTTGCGATGAAATCCACCAATCGGCTGATGCAATTGATTGACCATTTAAATAAGTACGGTTTTGCTCAGGCGTTGTTCCTCTAACACCCACTCGCTCACCTTCACCTTGAATACGTGATAATGAAATACCGGTCACACGTTGGAGTGCCTCTGCGACATTTTTATCAGGAAATTTACCGATATCTTGTGCGCTAATAGTATCTATAATTGATTGGCTATTTCGTTTATCATGGAGTGACTTGACAGCGCTGTCATGAAAGCCCCTAATTTGAATGGTTTCTAAAGCGTTCTTTTCTTTATCACTTGTTTGAGCAACGCTGTACGTTGAACTAAATACAAGTAAAATAAAACCAATATAGGTAAAAATGTTAATAAAATTGAGCGTTATTAAAGCCATGCCAAATCCAATAAAGCGGTTAATGTGTTCTTCAAGTTGCCTCATGATAATAAAATCAAGAGTTTGTTGCTTGTTGTCTGTACCTTATTTATATTTTACGCTTTCTCGATTAATTTAACCATAGATTAACCTGTGTAACAATTGAACAAATGTCGATGTCAACCCAACAAAAAGTAATGCTTAACGATGTCATCGTTGACTTTGTGAGCCTGAAAATAAAAATACAGAACGAATGGGTTGATGTAGAGTCTAGGCAATTAGCCTTGTTGTCTTTGTTATTAAAAAAACAGGGCGAAGCTGTTTCACGAGAACAGATTATGGATGCGCTATGGGGAGATGTGATCGTCAGTGATAACTCGGTTAGTCAATTGGTCACTCAACTTCGAAAAAGCCTTCATGACAATAAGTCTCCACCGCAAATTATTAGAACGATTCCTCGCATCGGCTATCAGCTCATTGCCAATGTGAGTGAACCGCCAACACTGTTTGATAAGGCTCGTCAACATTCGCCAAAAAAGATGGCGTTGTTTGGGCTCACAGGTATTGTTGTAGGTGTAATTAGCACTTTATTTTTACAGTATTTATTCACGGCAAAGGGCAAACCGACAGAGTTTAACTACCGTGCTCGCGTAACATCTGCACCAGGCACTGAGGCTTTTTTACGTTACTCACCAGATGGGCGATATTTAGCCTTTAGTCAGTCAAACGAATTACAAAATCAGTTTGACTTAGCTGTATTCGATCAACAAAGCCAAACAGTTCATAATATTAAAAGCTCAGGTTATTCCGAAGAAGCACCGGTATGGTCACCGGATGGTCAGTGGTTGGCATATTATCGTTATGACCCGTTACGCTGTGATATTCGCATAATAGGTGTTAATAACGCGATTGAAACATGGCGTTTGAGCCCAGAGTATACCTTAACACAGTGCCAGCCCAGTAGCGCTCCCACACGGCTCAAGTGGTATAAGCCAGATGCACTTTTTGGCATTGTTTGGCACGACAACCAGCCCCGTTTGATGAAATACACGCTGAGTTTGGGTGATAAAGTTAGAGTGCAAGATACAACCCTGATAGGGGAGTTTAAACCTCTCGCTTTTGATATAAGTGGCGAAGGAAAAATGCTGATTGTTGAAAAGCAGGGCATTTGGTACACACTAAGCGAAGTGAATTTGTATAACCTGAGTGAGCAGCGCATTATTAGTCGTCAGCAGTATAAACAACAGCCCATCTATGGCGCGTTTGCAAAACACATTTGGTCAGTGGAAGATGAACTGATGCGCAGCACATTGCAGGGGGAAAAACACTCATTACATAAACCTATGGGGTTTATTGCCAGTTTAGATGTAAACCCTGTTAATGGTGACGTTGCCCATGCAGAGGGGTTAGCGCAAATAAATGCGTATCAACTCAGTTTACATAAAGACAGTGACGGAATAAGTGTCGATAAAACCACTCAGCTTGCCTCTTCAACCCGTATGGACTTCATGCCTACTGTATCAAGCAATGGTGAGCAGGTTGCATTTATTTCTGTACAGCGCCCCGGTGTTACTCGGTATTCTCAAGCAGAGATTTGGATTAAACATCAACGCCGAAAAGGAGCCAATCGAGTAGCTCAATTACCCAGCCATATTACGCCAAAATACCTGCAATTTTCGCCTAATGGCGATACATTATTGTTGCTAGATGAAAGACAAAATGTGTATTTAATAAATTCTTTTTCACGCCGATTGGTCCCCGTTATTTCAGGCTTTGAGCAATTGAATGCGGTTCGTTGGTCTGATGATAGCCAAACTATTTTTTATCAAGCAAAATCGCAGCAGGGTGAATGGCAAGATTGGCAGTATGATTTGCAACTGAGCAGTAACTCATTAAAGGCAAATAATGTGACACCCCGAAGGTTATCGCCAGCTCAGCCTCTGTGGCAATTGAATCCGTCTTACATTAACTATGAGCACACATTGCGTGTTTATCTGTCAGCAGCTTTAGAACAACATATTCCCTTATCACAACTGTTGCCATCACTTAGTTTATATAAGCCGGCGTTATTTGACGGAGGGATGTATTATATTCTTCGTGAAGGCCATCAGTTATCTTTGTATTGTTATGTTATTGCTTCACAAGAAAATATATTTATTAAAAAGCTAGGTGCTTATGGGTTAGACATAGGAGTTAGTTTGACAATGAGTAGCTCTGTGGATGGAGCACAATTGGTGTTTAGTCAGGTTGATGGTATTGAAACTGATATTTTGTTACATCAAGTGGTTAATTAAGTACCGTTAAAAAGGCTGAAATGGCTTGAGTACTCCAGTTTCTGTCGCGTGCTTCATTAAGCGCAGCTTGTGCAGAGAACTTAGCTTGTTCGATTTGTTTTTGTTGTTGTTGGAGTTTGGCCTGTAGCAACAATAGTTGTGGATGGCTTTTATCTAGTTTTAATGCATCATCTAATGCCTGTTGAATATTAGCGGCGGGTTCGTTTAATTCAAAAAGAAGTGCTGCTAAATCGCGCTTAGCTCTAAAGTGGCCTTGTGCGGCTGCCGCAATTAACCATTTTCGTGCTTTGTTAGGCGCATAATCAACATACTGTTTGTTTAATAACTCACGACCAAGGCGATATTGAGCATTAGCAAAACCATTTTGCGCGGCTAATAAAACCCAATTTAAGCCTTTTTGTCTGTCTACTCGACCATAATCACCGCGCAGCAAATTAGCGCCTATTCGGTATTGAGAATTAGCGTAACCATTGCGAGCTGAGGTAAGTAATAACTCACTACTGGCGGTGTCTTTTTGCCAATGATATTTCAATAACTTACTCGCATTGTACTTATCAGAGCTTAACCAATTAGCAATATAGTATTGAACTAGCGCATTGCCTTGTTCGGCTGCATCTATTAGTTCACTTATTTCACTTTGGTAACTTTTTTGCTGACGCTGAAAACTTTGCTGGTATTGCTCACCTTTGAAGGTTGTAAAGTGATAAAGCAAAGAGCGATTATAATATGCGTGCTCTATCTCGTTAGGCGCGTTATATTGCCAACGTTTGACGGCATTTATGAGAGGCTTGTCAAACGTATTTTTAGGGTAAGAGTCTACGAGTGTAATATCGCCAACAGCGCCGTTTTTATCAATATCAAACTCTAACCAAACCCAACCCTCTAAACCATTGTTGTAGGCGTGTTCGGGGTAGGTTGGTTCAACGGTATAGCTACGATACACACTTTGTTCATGCACAGGCTCTGCAGTTAGTTCTGGGCGCAGTTCTTGATCATACTTTTCATAACTAATATTCGTTAACAAGGCTGCGTATGCATCTTCAAATGCTTGGTGTTGTTGTTCACTTTGTTTGGCGATAAGCCTTGCAGTATCGCGTGCTTCTTCTAGGCCAAAATCTGCGGCTAAATTAAACCACGCATAGGCTTTGGCTGGGTTTTTCTCACGGCCTTGACCATGTAAATACATAACACCAATATTATATATCGCATCTACATTACCTAACTGAGCAAGCTCGTAAAACTGCTGCTGAGCTTTGTTATAATCGCCTTGATGATAAGCTAAGGTGGCATCGAGAAGATCGGCTTTTACACTACAAGATAAAAGAGCATAAGTGACCAGCCATGCAAATAGTTGCATGGTTCGAGTTGCACGTTTTGCATCTTTTGGGTGAGTGGTTATGAGCGACACTGGTAATTTATTTTAAGATTCTTAAAAGCTCTTTAGTCGTTGATTGTACTTGTTTTAGCCATGATTGCTAGAACAATACATGCTATTTAATCAATAAAAAAAGCGGTGAACAAAGTCCACCGCTCAAAGACCTCAGGGCATTGAGGCTCACCATCCATGGCGATAGTCGGATACCTGTGTTAGCAAGTGTGTCGACTAGAAATTGAAACGAACCCCAGCAGAAAAGCGACGCCCGTCAGCATATACGCCTGTAAGTGCTTGCTTAACGCCTTCCTCTTGATAGCTGAAGGTATGCTCATCTGTTAGGTTGGTTGCTTCGAAAACAGCGGTGATGTTTTCAGTGATATTAAAGTTAAAAGTGGCATCAACTTGGCCGTAATCATCTTGATAACCAGGCCATGCACGACCTGTGTCGTAACCAGTACGGAAGTTATAAGAAATTCGACCGCCAAAACGTTCAGTTTCGTAGTAAGTGCTGATGTTATACGTATGCTCAGAAATACCAGGAATAAGCACATCGTTGCCTTCTAAGTCTTTTGATTCTCCATCCACAAATGTGTAGTTAGCCGCGACCCCAAACCCTTCGGTTATTTCTGTTTGGAAACCAAGCTCTATTCCCTTTAATGTGCCTGACGGACCATTAATCGGACGGCTTATTTCAATTTCCACACCGTCAAATATTTCGGTTTGAGTGTTATTGCCTAAAGTAGACTGTAAATCTTTATAGAACAGAGCGGCTGAAAAAATGCCTGCATCAGCGAAATACCACTCGTAGCCAACATCAAATTGTGTTGCACGGTATGGGTCGATATTTGAGTTACCACCCGTACCTACACGAGTTTCTGTGTTATAGGTTGTGGCATTCGTCATCGCGGCGTAGTCTGGGCGCGTCATAACACGTGCAGCGCCAATACGAAGTAACATGTCGTCATTTAAGTCAATTGCTAAGTTTAAGCTTGGAAGAATATCAAAGTAACTGGTTTCTTCTTCTTGCCACACTTTAGCATCAGCAGGCCCTACATAAGCACCTGTGGTTTGTTTGGTTTCAACTAAACGCACACCCACATTACCACGCATACCTTCAACATCGATATCTGCTTTCACATAACCTGCGAAGATGTTTTCTTCTATTGCAAAGTTACTATCGAACAATAGGTTATATTGCCAATCAAGGGCATCACCATCACGGCGTACTTTTTCAAGATCCGTCATGGCATAATCACGCAATGTACCGCTTGATCCAATATCCGATAAGAAATCGCTTGGTGCAGGGTTTGAATAGTCGGCTAGGCTCCAGTTTAGATCTGTGCGAGTTTGTGACTGCAAGCGAACATTTTCACGCTTGTGATCACGGTATTTAACACCGAACTTAATTTTACTGAATACTGCAACATCAATTGCACGCTCAAAATCTGTTTGCGCATAGTATTCTTTATCGAGTGCATCATTTGAGTCATAACGTAAAAAGCCTAAATTCCATAAACTACCATCGGCAGGATCGTTGGCGTAACTTGTTTCAATACTTTCAGTGTTTGCCGCGTTGTAGCTATGTACAGTGTTACCTTCCCAGCCAACGCTTCGGTCTGTTTGAGTTCCTCCTGAACCTTCTGTTACACCAATGTGGTAAGACGATTTCCACATTTCGCCTTCATGAACCAGTTTAATATCGTATGAATTGGTTTTTAGCTCTGAATTACGAACTTTTGTTTCATCAAGAACATTATTTCCAGTTTCAGATAAACCAAAGGTACCAGCTTGGGCGAAGCGACCCACTTTGTCATGATCAACAACATCTAAAGACGTGTATTGTGAACCACCATAGCCAGGTAACCAAAGGAAGTTTTGGTTGGCATTATTGGCCTTCATGGTTGAATCAAGTGCATTGAAGGTAATATCAATATCGTCTGTTGGGCGGTATTGAAGTGTTAAATTGAAACCTGTTCTGATTCTTTCTTGGGTGAACATGGCTGAACCACCACCACCAGGTGTGTACACATCTTCAATAACAGAGCCATCTTCTAGGGTTACATCACGGTGTGTCCAACTCCATGCTTCAATACCATCGCGACGAAGATTACGTTTTTGTTTAAAAACAGAGACAAGTGCACCAAATGTTTCGTTGTCATTTTTCCAGCTGTAAAGGCCTGCAAGTTGTGGGTCTGTTTCGCCAGAAACCTCGCTGTGTTGCATCAGCACTGAGCCTGCTATTTTATTTGCTTCGAGATCGAGAGGTTTGCGTGTTCTAACAATTACTGTACCACCGATTGAACCTTCATCAATGTCGGCTTCAGGTGATTTATAGACTTCAAGACCAGATACTATTTCAGAAGGAAGCATCGTATAGTTAAAGCCCCTGCTTGCTGATGAATCGACCCACCAATCTGCAGAGCCAACCGCTTGGCCATTTAATAAAGTACGGTTTTGGTTTTCTGAGGTACCACGAATACTAATACGCTCACCTTCACCAAACGCACGACTCATTGATACACCCGTTATACGTTGTAGCGATTCGGCAACATTTTGATCAGGAAACTTACCAATATCTTCTGATGTAACGGCATCTACAATTGAGTTTGCATAGCGTTTTGTATTGAGCGATTTTACAACGCTGCCGCGAATACCGCGGACTTGAATAACTTCTACTTCATCGGTGGTAGCTTTATCTGCCTCATTAGCAAATACAGGTAAACTGATACCCGCACCCACCAATGACAAGCTGATAGCTAAACTTAATTTATTTTTGTTCAAGCTTAACATTGTCGTCGATCCCCTTGAATTCGAACTGTTGTCTTATCATTTGTGTTTATACTTATGTGAATGCACATAACACTGAATTGTTGTCAAACTAACGCAACTTAATGGTTGCTTATTTTTCTTGCTCTGCTTTTAGGCAGCGCTGTCATTTTAAGTTTGAGAGGCTATTAAACGCTTTTAAATGCAAGGGAGTCTTGAATCTGAATGAAAAGTTGTGAAATGTTAAAAATAGATTAAATTAAATGGTATTTTAGTTTTATTTTATTGAATTTACGGTGTTTTTAATTTTTAAAAAGTTTCGTTTATTTAATAAGTTAAATTTACTTATTAATTTTAAGGTAAAAATAAGCACACGATTCATAACTTATAGAGGAAAAAGTGTGCAAATGTTCGCTATTTGAACTCGCAATTATTAACAGTTCTTTATGAATGTGGCGCTTGTGAGTAAACATGTGCAGGTAGTTTGAAAAATAACGGCGCTGTGGCGATGCGAACAAACTTGCTTTAGGCACGTTTATCCGCATTTTAGAGAAGGCTACTAGGCACCTTGTCGCTTAATTAAGCAAAAGTGCTTTTTACCACGTTGGATTAGCCAATAGTGATCAAATAACCCAAAATCAAGCTCTTGATTATCTGAGGTTACTTTATTGCCATTGACACTAATGGCGTTACTGTCTATTAGCTCCCGTGCAATACGCTTTGATTTAGCTAAGCCTGCCTCTACTAATAACGCTAACACGTTTTGCGTTGCACTTGCTATGCAAGGCATACCATCGAGTTCTAATTGTTTTAGCTCACTTAAACTTAACTGCTGAACATGACCTGTAAATAAAGCGTGTGTTATGCGCTGTGCACTTTTAAGTCCTTTTTCACCATGAACAAAGCGTGTCATTTCTGCTGCGAGGATCAGCTGTGCTCTAGGTTTAGCTGTACTTGCTTTGTCTCGTTGTTCAATTGCATTAATGTCCTCACAGCTTAAAAAGGTGTAATAACGCAAAAGCGTGTAAACATCAGCATCGCTTGTTGATAACCAAAATTGGTAAAAAGCATAAGGAGACGTTTTTGTTGCATCAAGCCAAATCGCGCCTCCTTCTGTTTTTCCAAATTTAGTGCCATCTGATTTTGTAATTAACGGCAAGGTTAAGCCAAAGACTTGAGCGCTATTTTGCCTGCGAGTAAGATCAATGCCACTGACAATATTACCCCATTGATCGTTACCACCAATTTGTATACTACAACCATACTGACGATTTAGCTGTGCGTAGTCGTAAGCCTGTAGCAAAGAATAACTAAATTCAGTAAACGAAATACCTTGCTGAGCGCGGTGCAGACGTTGTTTTACTGACTCGCGGTTAATCATATTATTGACAGAAAAGTGCTTGCCTACATCACGGAAAAAAGTGATGACATCTATTTCCTTTATCCAATCAGCATTGTTAACCGTTAGTAAGGGTTTATCTAAATGAGGTGATAATAAATTTTGAATTTGGCTTGTTAATGCCTTAACCCAGTCAGTGACTATCTGCTCGCTATTTAAGTTGCGCTCATTAGCTTTGAAGCTCGGATCGCCAATCATACCTGTAGCGCCACCTATAAGCGCAATTGCTTGATGACCCGCGTCTTGAAAGCGCTTAAGCATAATAAGTGGTACTAAATGACCAATATGAAGGCTTCCCGCTGTTGGATCGAAACCACAGTACACAGTTTGAGGTGCATCATTGAGTTGCTGCTGCATCTGTTCGAGATTACTGGCTTGAGCAATTAGCCCGCGATCATTTAATTGTTGAATAAGTGTCATCTGTCTTGTCTTCATTTTTACTATCAGATTGACAGAGTACGAATAGACAACAGCGATTTGTATATCTCAAAAGGGACAGTTTTAGCTTTATTGCGTAATGAGGTGGTTTAAGAAAAGTTGGAAAAGTTCACTTAATGAAGCCACGTGTAACTTTGCATAGATGCGTTTTCGGTGGTTTTTAACAGTGCCTTCAGATACACCAAGCTGGGTTGCTATTTCTTGGCTATCAAGGCCTTGAATAATTAAGGTTACGATTTGTTTTTCACGTTTTGTAAGTAAGTGCTGACCAAAAGTGAATAGAGCACGCTTAATTAATTCGCGTTTTTTCTCAGTGTGAAGCGCAGGTTGCAATAAAGATTCAGCAAGAAGAAATTCTGCTTGTAGCCAATGTTGCTGGCATAGTGACTGAATTAGACAAAAGTGTGATTTTAATGTGTTTATATCTTCACGAGTAAATACATGGTCTTTTTTGGTTTTACCTAAGTAAATAATGACCCAGCGCTCAGGCTCTATCTCAATAACGAGGCAAAGCTCATCTTGCCAACCTGTTTGTAAGTAAAAATGTGAGTAATCGGTTGAGGAGATTTTAGCTTTATTGTTAATGATATCTTTTAAAGAATGAACCCCTTGTTTTTTGTTGCTTAAAATCATCTGATAAAAGGGATCATCACGAAACGATGCCGTTAAGTAGCGCTCAAAAAGTAGCTCACGTGACTCTTTAATTGAGTCATACAAATAAATAGGATGTTTATTACCTCTTAAACCCGTTATAACAGCACAATCAAAATTTACAATATGATTGATAAAAGCCACTAACTTAGGCGTAAACGTGGCTGAATTAATTGCCGAAATGGAAGCGGCGAGTAACGAATTAAATGTTTTTTCTATCATGAGATTAAGAGGTAATAATGCGCTCGGTACATCATAACGCAGGGAGGAGTATTTTTAAAAGTGATGGGTTTTATGAGAGTGATGTGAGGTGTAAAAGTTTAAATAAGCTAATGTAATGGCTTATGTCGCCGATAAAGACCTATCTTATATAATCAAGGACGTATTATGAAGATTAATCCTGACGCTATGTTGTTTGACTTAAAACAAAGCAAAAGCAATCAACAAGTTAAATTAGCAACACCTGTCGATACTGAGCTTCGCTTAAATGATGAGTTAAGTAAGCTTGCAACAGATACTTTTCAAAAAAGCGCAACACCTGAAACAGAACCAATATACACAAAGCCTCTTACCATGAGTGCTAGCAAGATTGATTTGAGCAAAACAATTGATGAAGCGATGCGAGAAAAAGCGATTGCGTTAGGGGAGCTTTATTTGCCAGGTGGCAGTGTACCACAAGCTGTGGAGAAGATGTTGTCGCCTTATGACAGGTTGATGTCAGATATTAGTCAGCAGCAGCCAGCTTTAGCGGATAAAGATTGGGGAATTGCTATTAATCAATCTGGCAAATTAGAAGCAACGGGTGCGCTTACAGACAATGAAAAAGAATTTTTAGAAACCAAGCTAAACAACACAGAAGCTTTAGCATCGGCTATTAATGAATTTAAGTCTAGTTACCTAAAAAATATTGTGTTTGAAAACAAGGGGTGGGGCAGGTTTAATGTTACTGAAGAAAACTTTGCTGATGTGTTCGATTTCAAAGAGATGCTAGAAGCTTCAAGAAGTGATGAAGGCTTTAATAAGACATGGGGCTACAAAACCAGTTGGCTAAAGTTATATGACAATGTTTCAGCACAACTGAGCATGAATACAACACGGAAATAACCAAATTCTACGCTAATTCTTTAAAATTTGAATAAGCCTGACTTTTCCCTGTTTGCCTTTAAATCTAGGTAAATCGTAAATACAAGGGCTTTAGTACCATTTATCAAGAGTAATGGTTGGGTGCTTACCGGTAAGATGAAATGATAGATTATTTTCTTAGTATTCTAATGATACTTTCAGCGACTCTATTTTTATTCTTAATGGTTTTGTTTATTTTAGCTCCAAAATACGCAGAGAAAGAGCTTTTCACTAGCTATTACAGTGGAACAGGTGCTATTTATAATGGTTTTAAGCTATTCAGAGCTAAATACTATCGAGAAGATAAAGTGTGGGTATGCAAAGCCATAAAATATTCATCTCTAGCAGTCGTAGGATTATTTATTCTTATGGCTTTTTTAATCAAGTTTGGTGTCAAAGTACAATAGCAGTTTGAGAAAGATATATTGAGCCTTGGAAACTTTAGCCTATAGATTATAACGGTTGATTAACTCGTCAATTTTTCTTCTCACTGGGGCGACTACATCTGATTGGTTTGCTAGTATGACGACAATGAATCCACTATCAAGATGAATATCTAAACGCGCATCAACCCCTAAATAGGCACCGCCGTGTCCTACTTTACGATTGTTAGGCTCGCCACTTACAGAAAAACCATAGCCATACCAAAAAGCAGAGTTATATTGTGTCTTCTCAGAGTAAGCGTCTTCGGTAAAAGCTTTACTGAGTAATTTAAACTCGGTTAGAGCCAGAGAAAAGTTATGTAAATCTTCGAGAGTAGAAAAACCGCCACCTGCGGGGCTGCCTTTAACTGCTCTGGTGTAACGGCTGTCTACCCACTGGTCGCTATACGATCTTTTTAAATAACCAGATGCTAAGTTATTTGTTACCGAATCAAGCTCGAAACTTCCTGAATTAGGCATATTTGCTTTATTGTAAATATTTTTTTGAACATATTCGTAATAGCTTTCGCCAGAGACTTTTTCGATAACTAAGCCAAGCATTAACATTCCCGAGTTACTATAGCGGTTTCGTGTACCTGGCTTGAATAGCAGTTCGCTCTTTGATATGAGTGGCTTGTATGCAGCTAGATCTCTGTATATTTCTTTATTACTTTGATTAAACTCGTCGTTAAAAAAGTTTCCTAACCCTGATGTATGTGTCATGAGCTGCCTGATAGTGATCAAATCAGCGTGTTTTTTGGGTAGCCAGCTCTTATCAACATACTGGATTAGCTTATCTTCAAATTTTAATTTCCCTTGCTCGATTAGCTGTAATGCCGCAATTGCAGTGAACATTTTGTTGATTGAGCCTAAGGCAAATCGTGTATCTATTTTATTTTTTTCATTCCATGTTCGATTTGCATAGCCAACAGCGTCTTGATAAATGATGTCACGGCCTTTAGCGACTAAGACAGAGCCTGAAAAAGCATCTTTAGCAGCTAGGTTATTTATAAAGCTAGACAGTGCTTTTTTTAGTTCTTGCTTAGAAATCGGCTTTTTAGGTATTTCCTGCGATTCAGGGTCTTGTAATGTGAAATAATTAAATTTATGAGGAGGGTTCTCTTCTTTATTGATAATTAGGTTATATTTTAGCTTATTGTTGCTGGATATAACTTCGACTATTTCATTGTTACCTTCGGGTGGTAAAACCTTTATTAGCTTGAGCTTGCCATAGGTATTTTGGGAGTTTAGAAAGTCGCCTACATGCGCATCAATACCAAACCTTTCTATTACATTTTCAGACATATTATTAGAAACATAATCAATGACCTCAAGGCGCGGGCCTTCATTAAATACGTTGATGAATGTGGGAGCTAACGCTTTATTCGCTAATGAGGGGAGAGAATAAAGTAATGTGGTTATGATTAATAAAAACGTTTTCATTGAAATTCCTTTGCTGATGAAAAGACAGAGTGGAGATAGTGTTAGTTGTTTTATCTTCGTCCACTACTTTTATGCGGCAAGAACTAATTTTGACGTTCATTAAGTGCAAAAACTGCTAGTTAATACCAATAATAAGATGATGCTAAATTAATAACTCTATGTTTGTTTTACAAAAATGTATGCGCGAATTTACTGTGTACTCGGTAAAGAAAATACCTTCTGCTATTTACTGAACACTTCATTTTTACCTCCTACTAGCAATTTATCGCTGTTTCATAAATGCGACAGCGAGCCCTGAAGAAACAAACGTGACCCCAGCCCCAATATTTAGCCCTGAGACTAGCTTGGGTTTATCTTTCAACCATTTAAAGAGTTGCGATGAAAAAACACCCATCAGGCTAAAGCCAATTGCTGTTAATATCGCAAACCAAACTCCATAACCAATCATTTGAATCGTTACTGAACCCAAGTTAGGGTTCACAAACTGGGGTACAAATGCCAGAACAAAGATCCCAGGTTTGGGGTTTAATGCAGCTGAAAGAAAGCCGGTAGAAAAGATAGTTGTTAGAGATTGCTTCTTAGCAGGCTCTAATGAAAAGAGGTTTTTCGTACGTAGCACTTTTACACCTAACCAAATTAGGTAAGCGGCACCAACTAGTTTTACGGCATAAAATGCGACTTCAGAGGTTTGAATTAACAGCGTCAGGCCAAAAGTAGCGGCAATAACATGAAATAAAATACCCGCACCAGAAGACACTCCCGACATAACCACCGCCATTCGACCTTGACTTAATCCTCGTCCAATCGCGAGTAAATTATCTGGCCCAGGAGAGATAACGAGCAATAAGCAAGCAAGTGTATAAGTTACAAAAACCTCGATTGGGAACATGAAACCTCCTTGTTACATGGCAAATAAAGCAAATAACTATATGTTTAAAGACGATGTGTACTTTATTTATACTTTCATTGAATGCTGCTTTTGTAAACTAGTTATATGGACTAATGTAAAGAAGCACTCGATAGGGGGAAAGGGTTTTTAATCTTTATTCGTATTGATATTGGTGAGTTATTTTTGGCAAAAAGCCCCAGGAAACCCAGGGCTTAATAGTGTTACAAGCTCTTTTTCGGTGGCAGTGCAACGTTTGCGAATATAAGGCCTGCCACGAGCGACATGAAGATCAAAAAGGTTTGTTGACCAATGTGATCAGCATATACAAAATCTTGACCCTCAATTAATGAGTTAAGACCAATATAAGTTTTACTGCCCGGAACCAATACAATTAAGCCTTGCATAGCAACAATAGAAGCAGGCGCATTTGCTACACGGTTAAATAAATTACTAAACACACCCACAGCAAGTGCACCCACAAAAGTACCTAATGTGTAATCTAGATACATTGCCGAGCCAATACTGGTTCCATAAGCAATAAAGCCAGAGGCAATAGACCAAACGGCATGTTTAATTTTAGTTCTAAAAATGACAATTAGGCTGCTACACAGCATAAAAATAGCCAGCCATGCTGTCCACTTGGGTAATGGCTCAGGTTGTATAAAGTCTGTTTGTCCAAAGAGGGCAAAGCCAATTCCAATCCCTATAAAAGCACCAAAATAAAGCTTAAATAACAGCATAAAGGAGTCCATCACCCTTGCTGTACCAGATACTAAGTGTCTTGCAGCAAGTTCAGCGAGCCCAAGGGCAAGGGCAAGCCCAGGTATAAACACAATAATGGCAGAAAGCACCACTAAGCGTATGTTTATTTCGGCATCAAGATAGACACTAATTGCACAGGCTAAAATTGCTGAAACGATTGCGACTAATGGTTCGAGCATATGAGCGACACGTTTAGAACGTGTTGACCAAAGTACAAATAAATAAACAATGAGCGTGAGTAATGCTGACCAAAATACATCATTCCAGCTGGTGCCCATTAACATTGCAAATGCACCGCCAGAGGTTGCAAACGCGACACCTGTGGTAAATTTGTTGTACGGGTTAGGCATGGTGTAAATAATGTCGAGCTGTTTATCAACCTCTTGTAATGTTAACTCGCCATTGAGCATTTTGTTTACTAAGTCATCGGTATCAGCCAGCGAGCCTAAATCGTGATCGCCAGGATCTACACGTGCAACATGGGTGTATTCTTCTTCGTGGCCGTCTGTCCAGATCACAAAAGTAACGGATGTGGGCGACATAACAAAGGAAGACTTGAGTCCAAGGTATGTAGCAACTTCCATTAGGTGCGCTTCAAGTCGGTAAGCAGGTGTGCCATATTTATGGAGCATTTTACCCAGCTTAACGATAAATTTTCGTTTTTCAGTAAACGTTGCGTTTTTCAAAGGTGTTTTGAACCAAAGGTTAAATTGTTCAGTTAAGGATAGACCAAATTTCAATAAGATATAGTCATTGCTAAAGACAATATCGGTTAAATTTTCCAGCGCGATTTTAGCGGCAAACGCCGCTATGTCTAGTAATATTTAAGAGGAATTTACTTATTTTTTGCCTCAATCCATTGCGCCATATATTGTGTTGAACGCATAGTATGATGTTTCAGCATTTGCCCCGTGAAATTTGCTTGCCTATGGCTAATGAGAGATTCACTCACAGCCTTTATTTTAGCGATTAATTGAGTTTGAAGCTTTGATTTATCATAATATTTTTGCAGTAACTGCTGACCATGTTGTTGGGCTTGAGTAAATTGCGCTTCGTTTTTGTACAGTGCAACCGCTGCGTCGGCAAACTGTTCGGTACTTTCGCATAGGGCACCCGGCCAAGGTTCCTCTTTGTGCATGCCTTCACTGCCAATTGGGGTAGTGACACTCGGTGTTTGCATAATCATCGCTTCAAGTAATTTACCCTTGATCCCAGCCCCAAAACGCAGTGGCGATAAGCACACCCTAGCTTCTTCCATTACTCTAAAGGCATCTTCAGCCCAGCCTTTAATTAAAAAGCCTGTTTTTGGATTATTAAGTGCCGTGGCTTTGGGTGGTGGATAAGAGCCGTAAATATGTAATTCGGCATCAGGCAATTGTTTTCGAATAAGCGGCCAAATTTGTTGTAAGTACAAAACAGCATCCCAATTTGGCGCATGACGAAAATTACCTATCGTCATAAAATGTTTGCGCTCACTGAATGACTTAGTGGCTTGGGGCAATGCTGTTAAGTCAACTAAAAAGGGGAGGTGGTGAAGCAAAGCTGCATCAACGTTGAATACGTCATTCAGTAACTGGATTTCAAAGTGTGAAATGATCAAACTAATGTCAGAGCGCAAAATGGCGGCAATCTCACGTTTTGCAATATCGCTGTGTAAATCTGCCGTGGTAAACTCGCGCCCTGCTTTATGTGCTTCGTGGCGGGCGTTTCTTAAACATTGAAGGTCTTCAGTGTCGAGAATTTTCAGGGCGTTAGGGCAGTATTTATCAACACGCCAGCCAAATTGTTCTTCCATCATAAAACGGTCAAACATCACAATATCGGGATTGTAAGATTGCACATAGTCATCAAAACTTGAGCAATTTAGTGCAATAACCTGTGTGCTAATGCCATCATCACTGAGGTCGACCATGTGTTCTGTTTTTTGTGCAGGGCTTGCAAATTCAACCTGCCAACCTTCACTGCGAAAAGCCCGCAATAATGACATCATATGCGTGCCGGCTGCAGAGGAGTTTGGCTCAGGCCACACATAGCCGATCACTAACACTTTTTTCATTTACTTGAGTCTCTTATTTGTAGGTTGACGTCCACCAAGGTTCGAACAGGGGGAGTCGACTGATTGAGCAATTCGTTGAGTACTTGGCAGGTTCTTTTGCCTATTTCATCGGCATTGATAGCAATGGTTGATAAAGAGGGGAGCATCAAGCGTGAGTCTTCAAGATCGTCAAAGCCAACGACCTTGATGTCTTTTCCAGGCTCAAGGCCATGTTGGCGCATTGCCTCAATAACGCCGTAAGCGATCACGTCATTAAAACAAATAATTGCTTGCGTACTGGGTGCCTGCGTAATCAATTTATCGAATGCTTCGCGTCCACCTTGGCGATTGGTGTGGGCTTCAATGACGCATTTTTCATCATGAATGTTAAATTGTTTTAAAGCCGATAAAAAGCCGCTTAATCGTTCATGGTAATCAGATATTTCACTAGTACCACCTAAAAAAGCAATGTCATCAATACCCTGTGACAGAATATGGGAGGTGGCTACATGCGTGCCTTTTTTATTATCCGGCAGAATACAAGGGGCTGCCGAAAATGGGATTTCACGCATAATATTAATAACAGGAAACCCGCTTTCTATTAGCTCATCTTGCCAGCTTTGCTCAGTGCCCGGAGCCGGACACATTATAAAGGCAGCGACATTGTATTCTTTTAATGTTTTTACAACCTGTTTTTGCCTTTCAACATCCTCAGCAATGTTAACCAACATAGGCAACATACCTAAAGCTAAAATATGCTTTTCAAGGCCCACTGCCAGTTGCGCAGAATAGGGGTTCGTTAAGTCATTAATGACAAGGGCAACCAAGTTTGAGCGTTTACTTCTCAGTGCCGCTGCATCACGATTGTATACATACCCCAGCTTTTCAATTGCGCTAAGTACTTTATCCTTACTTTTTTTACTGACCTTATCACTGTTTGTTAGGACTAAAGACACGGTAGATTTGGATACTTGAGCTTCTTTAGCAACATCCCAAATCGTGACTTTGCCTGTTTTTTTAATCATTATATTTAGCGAGAAGTAGTGAAAAGAGTACGCTTATTTTAGCGTAATTTTCAGGTTTAAGTCACTGATTGGCAGCTAAAAGAGTCGAAACTCTTTATGAATTACCCTAAACTGTCTAGATTATCGAGAATAAAAACGAAAAAGGAACCGATATGAAAGCATTTAAATTGCTTTTTGCGCTAGTTATTGGCGTATCCGTGAGTACTTCAAGTTTTGCCAACGAAGGATACCAAACCCCGTCACCAGCTCTTGCGGCTGTTGTTGATGCCAAGTTAGCGCCCAGTAGCTACCTATCAAATGATGGTCAGTGGTTGGCGTTATTCGATAGGAAACGCATTGAAACATTACAAGACCTGTCAAAAGAGGAGCTTAAGTTAGCGGGTATAAAACTTAACCCTGCTAATTTCTCACGTTCTCGAGAGCGAACAAAATTTACAAACATTGTTCTAAAGCATGTTGAAACAGGCACCGAAATAGAGGTAACAGGATTACCTCAAGGCATTATTCGCGCGCCAAGTTGGTCTAGCGATAGTCAGTATTTAGCGTTCGTTGTAGAACAAGCGTCCGCTGCAAACTTATGGGTTTATAATGTCAGTACTAAACAAGCAAGGCAGTTAAGTGACACTGCTTTAAACTCAGTGCTTACTCGTTCGCCCTACAGTTGGCTACCTGATAGCAGCGCTTTGCTTGCTAATGCAGCCGTTAATTTAGGCAAAGCACGCCTTTCGAATGACACAACGGGGGCAGTACCCGTTATTCAACAAAGTAGCGGTGAAAAAGCCCCTGTGCGTACGTATCAAAATTTACTTAGTAGCCCATTTGATGAGGCGCAATTTAAGTTTTATGGACAAAGCCAACTTACCTATATTCCGCTTAGTGGTCAGGCACAGCCGATTGGCCAACCAGGCTTAATTAAATCATTTTCAGTCTCACCTGATTCAACCAATATTTTAGTAGGCATGATTGATGAGCCATTCTCATATCAAGTTCCTTACAGCCGGTTTGCAGCCACATGGCAAATATGGGGTATGCGAGGGTATACCTTAGCTGAACTTGCTAAGCAGCCGCTAGCAGACAACATCCCACAAGGTTATGACAGTGTTCGTACCGGTCCTCGTGAGTTTCAATGGCGTGCAGATCAAGGTGCAGAAGTTATTTGGGCACAGGCGCAAGATGGCGGCAATATGAAAACAGACGTGCCTCATCATGACTATCTTTATAGCTTGCGTGCACCGTTTAAACGTGACCCAAAATTATTTGCTAAAGTCGAACGTCGCTTTGATTCAATAGAGTGGGGCAATAATAATGTTGCACTGTTATCTGAATGGCGCTTTAGTGATAGGCAGTTACGCACATACGTTATTCAGCCGCGCAATGCTGATCGAAATCGCGTGTTATTTTCAGAGCGCAGCTATAACGATGCTTATAAGGATCCAGGTAAACCCATTTATGAGCGAAACGATCTCGGTGTAAGTGTTATCAAAGTCGTTGGCGGGCGTTATATTTTCTTACGTGGTAATGGGGCATCAGAACAGGGTAATATCCCATTTTTAGATCGCTATGATGTAAAAACGAACTCAAAAACGCGTATTTGGCAATCGGCTGCACCTTATTATGAACGTATTCGTGCGATGCTGGATGATGAAGGTGAGCGACTCATTACCATTAGAGAATCTAAAACCGAGCAACCTAACTTTTTTATCCGTGATTTAGGCGACGATACGCTGACACAACTAACGACGTTTGAGCATCCTTACCCTGAGTTTAAAGGGGTAACAAAAGAGCTTATTCGTTATCAGCGTGATGATGGTGTTGAGCTAAGCGGTACTTTATACCTGCCACCAGGCTATGATAAAACCCAAGGCACATTACCTGTATTAATGTGGGCTTATCCACTTGAATATAAAGATAAAGCGGTTGCTTCACAGGTACGTGAGTCTCCTTATCAATTTACCTATATTGGTTATTGGGGGCCAATGCCTTATCTTGCAAAAGGGATTGCGGTATTTGACGATCCGAAAATGCCAATTGTGGGTGTTGATGGCAAAGAGCCAAATGATTTATTTCGTAAACAGCTGGTGGCAAGTGCTAAAGCTGCGGTTGATGTGTTAGTTGAAAGGGGCATTGCAGATAAAGATAACATTGCTATAGCTGGTCACTCATATGGTGCCTTTATGGTGGCAAACTTATTAGCTCATAGTGATTTATTCAAAACAGGTATTGCTCGCAGTGGTGCTTATAACCGCACCTTAACGCCATTTGGTTTCCAAGGTGAGGAGCGTGATTTTTGGCAAGCCCAAGATGTGTATGCGGCTATGTCACCGTTTTTCCATGCTGAGAAAATCAATGAGCCTATGCTAATGATCCACGGTCAAGAAGATCCAAACTCAGGTACATTCCCGATGCAAAGCGAGCGTATGTACGCCGCATTAAAAGGCCTTGGTAAAGAAGCCCGTTTAGTGATGTTGCCTTATGAGGCTCATGGCTATCGCGCTCGTAAGAGCCTATTGCATGTGCTGTGGGAGCAAGAGCAATGGCTTGATAAATACTTACTAAGTGAAGAAGAGCCTGCAGAGCCAGCTGCCGCTGAAAGTGTCACTCAGTAATTAGTTAAATGTTTATATTAAAAATCCCCGCCCTCGAAGCGGGGATTTTTGTATTTATGGTTGTAAAGTTTCTTTCAAAGTAAAGAAATCGATTTAATCAGTTGTTTTTGTTACTACATTAGCCAAATATCAATTTGCCATTTATTTGCTGTAGATAGAGGTAATATTTTCTGTTATTAATAATTAGTTGTTAAAGATATTGAGATTAAATTGAGCTAGATATGGAAAAAGCCCATTGGCTTGATATTAAGTTTATTTAAAAAATGGAGTTTTAATGAAATATATTTTATTGCTTACCTTATTATTAACCTCTTCTTTTTCTTTAGCTTCTAAAGAGTTAGATTTGGAAAAATTCGCACAAACATATTTCAAGCTTATGACAGCTACTCAGTCTCCTAATGCATCTAGTGTTGAGTTAGAAAAATACCTGTCTTTACTAACAGACGATATTGGGCATTCCCATTTACCTTATGTTGTTGATGATTCCAGATTACCTGATGGCAAAGAGTTGATGAGAAAGGGGATGACTTTTTACTTGGGAGCACATACTGAATATGAAGCGACGTTATTAGACGTATTTGTTTTTAACAAATCAGCCATTGCGATTCGATACAAAAGTTATGCAAAAGGTGTACACCCACAAAGTAAACAGCTGATTGAATATTCTCAAACAATGATGGAAGTGCTTGAACTAGAAGATGATAAAGTTGCGGTAATTCGTAAGTATCATGAGTAATGTTTATATACAAAATATATTATGTTTTTCCAAACTAGCATCATATGAAAGTTAGTATGTTTATGTGCTTTAAATAGTTCTGGTACTTTGAAAGTGAATTCAAGTAATACGTAAAAAGGAGTAAAAATGTTTATAATTCAACTAACGTTCTCAGATAATAAATCTCAAGCTAAAGATTTTATGGAAGGCCATAAAAAATGGCTTCAGTTAGGGTTCGATAAAGGTATCTTTGTGTTATCTGGAAGCTTACAGCCTAACGCAGGCGGCGGCATTATTGCAGTCGATGTTTCCAAGCAGGAGATCGAAGAAATTGTCGCTGAAGATCCTTTTGTAATCGAAAATGTAGTTAAACCTGAAATCATTGAGTTAACACCATCTAAAGCTGATGAGCGCTTATCATTTTTGCTTGATTAATCGCTAGTATGAATCAATATGCGCATAATAAGGTGCAACAATGGGTTATCAACGAGTGATGATTCTAGCTTCAACACTTGTTGTATTTGAGTTTAGTGTTATGAATTGTCACTCCGTTACTTAGACAACGTCTTATGAGGAGAAGGTAAGTTATGAGAATTGAAATTAAGGAACCCAATGCGTTTTTTAGGGATGAGCTTGATGAATTCGAAAAAATTGTTGTTGGAGGGGGTGAAGTACAAGCTAACGGATTTAGGGAGTTAATGGAGTCAGCATTTCGTTTGGTTATGCTTTATGTTGATGGGCAACTAGCTGGCACTGGAGCAATTAAAAAACCTCGAAATTCATATAAAAATAATGTCTTTCTTAAAGCATCGGTATCAGAATCTGCAGACCTATTCTCATATGAGGCAGGGTGGATTTTTGTTTCTAAGAGTTATCGTGGACAAGGTTTTTCTACTCAAGTCGTAAATACTATTATTAAAGAGTTAGCAGGTAAAGGTTGTTATGCAACGACTCGATCTGACAATTTAGCTATGCATAAGATATTTAGACAAACAGGTTTTTCCAAGTTGGGGACCGATTATAAAAGTAAAAACGGCAAATATAATCTTGGTCTGTTTGGTCTATCGAAATAACAAGTTTCTTAAGAGTGGTTCACAACGAGTGATATTGTACTATGTGTTGGCTATTTATTTTTTAGGGGTAGCACGGAAACTGAGGTATGCCTTTATCATTACTTAAAGTAGTTCTGGGTGTTCGTTTTCATGCACATAATATTGAAATCCTTGCATATAACGGCGCATCAATAAAGTTAATAGTCACATTCTTTACTTGATGAGCTCTACAGTGATTTCTATTTAACGATTTTCTATATGTAACAACCACGTTTTAGTCTCTTATTATGGGTTCTAATTGCTCGCTTAACCAATCAATAAACACCCGAGTACGCCTTGGTAAATGACGTCGATTCGGGTAGACGATATTAATTGGCATGGGTGGTAAATTATAGTCAGGTAAAATTTGCACGAGCTCACCACGGCTAAGCTCATCGATAACTCCATGGCGTGGCACTTGAATAAGACCAAGCCCTGCTAGACACGCTGCTTTATAGGCATCCGTATTGTTAACTGTGAGCTGCGATTTCATGGCTAGAATTTGCCAATCACCTTGTGTATCTTGGTATTCAAAGCCTGGGTCAAGTTGACCGAGTGTTTGACTATAGCGAATAATGTAGTGCTCGGCTAAATCAGCCAGTTTAGTGATGTTGCCATACTGTTTAATATAACCTGAGCTTACACAGTTGATCATCGGGCAGTGGCCAATTCTTTTAGCGATCAGCGATGAGTCTTCTAAATTACCGACTCGCACTACACAATCAAACCCTTCTTCAATTAAGTTCACACGCCTGTCTGAACTACTCAGTTCAATCTCTAATTGTGGGTGTGCAGATAAAAAATGCTCTAGATTCGGCAACACTAAGCGCCGACTAATTGGTTGTGGCATATCTACTCTAAGACGCCCTGATAACGCTTCGTCATTTTTATGAAATAGAGTTTGTAATTCGTCAATATCAGCAAGCATATCTTTACAGCGCTGATAAAAAACAGTGCCTTCGTTGGTGAGTGTAACTCGCCTTGTTGTGCGGTTTAGGAGCCGAGCACCTAGGGTATCTTCGAGTTGTTTAACTAACTGTGAGACAGACGATTTAGGCATGCTCAGTGCAAGTGCTGCAGCCGAAAAGTTTTTTAGCTCAGCTACCTGAACAAAGGTTTTCATGGCATTAAGTTCATTCATGATTGTTTGTTTTTTACGAACAGTTAATTTAATTTTACATGGTTTATCTAGTTTTGCAGTGTAAATATACTGGTTGCTCAAAATTACTTCAAAGCAAAAAGGTAACAACGATGAGCAACAAAATTGCAGTGATCACTGGTGGTAATCGCGGTTTAGGTAAAAATACGGTATTAAGTTTGGCACGTAAGAATATTGATTGCGTGTTTACTTATCGAAGCCATAAAGATGAAGCGCAACAAGTCGTAGAGGAAGTCGCAGCGCTGGGGGCAAAAGCAGTGGCTATGCAACTTGATGTTAGCGATATTTTAGGTTTTGCTGAATTTAAACAATCACTTGAAAGCATTTTAAAAACACAATGGCAAACATCTCGGTTTGATTATTTAATCAATAATGCAGGTCATGGTAGTGACAGTACATTTGCTGATACCAGCGAAGCCATATTTGATAACTTGATGAATGTACATGTAAAAGGAGTGTTTTTCTTAACGCAAACACTGCATGAGATGATAAGCGGTGGCGGGCGCATTATTAACTTATCTTCAGGGCTGACACGGTTTGCTTTACAAGGTAAGGCAGCTTACGCCACCATGAAAGGGGCTGTTGAGGTCATGACCAAATACATGGCAAAAGAACTCGCAGGGCGTAATATTGCAGTGAATGTCGTTGCACCTGGCGCAATTGCGACTGACTTTGGGGGTGGTGTTGTGCGTGATAATGAAGATGTTGCGCAATTAGTGAGTTCATTTACCGCTATGGGGCGAGTTGGTCAAGCGGATGATATCGGTCCTATGATTGCGCAGTTACTCGGCGATGAAAATCGTTGGGTCACCGGACAGCGTATTGAAGCATCGGGTGGCATGTTTTTATAATCCTCAAACTAGTGTGATGTCAGTGATCGCGTGTTTGTTTGCTTATTGAAATGAATGTGATTTAATCGCTTTCTCTTTTTAAGCAACGAACATGTGATTGCATTTATGCTCGATTTGGCAGTACTCGCGGTTTTTATTCCGACCTTTTTCTTTGTTTCTATTACGCCGGGAATGTGTATGACACTTGCCATGACACTCGGTATGAGTGTAGGCGTTAGACGTACTCTTTGGATGATGGCAGGCGAAGTGCTTGGTGTTGCAGTGGTTGCTATTGCTGCAGTGATTGGGGTTGCCAGTATAATGCTTAACTACCCTGAGTTATTTGCTGTTTTAAAATACTTAGGAGGGGCCTACCTTATTTACCTTGGCATCAATATGTGGCGCGCAAAAACAAGCTTTAAACTTGGCAACGAGGCTGAGCAGAAAATAGCGCGTAGCCAATTATTCTCGCAAGGATTTATTACTGCGATAGCGAATCCTAAGGGGTGGGCATTTATGATCTCACTCTTACCTCCTTTCATTAATGTTGATGCCGCCGTTGCGCCTCAGTTAGCTATTTTGCTGAGTATTATTATGCTTAGTGAATTTATTTGCATGCTTATTTATGCCACGGGTGGTAAGAGCTTGCGGGTGTTTTTAGATAAAGGCGATAACGTTAAGTGGTTGAACCGTATTGCCGGTGCTTTGATGATGGCTGTTGGTGTATGGTTAGCTTTGGGCTAACCATACACTTTTCTAATTAAATGAGTTCTTTATCGTTGGTTACGAGATTAAAGCATTGTTTTAGTGTCTCGATTGCTGTTTTTGTTTTCGCTGCAAGGCTATCTCTAGCGGGTGTAACGGCGTACACCGTGTAGTCAGGTAAAGACCACTCAGGAGCAATTTCTATAAGCTCTTTGCTTTTTAATAAACTTCTCACTTCAGGCTCAGGCAGTACACCATAACCCACGCCATCACATACTAGCTTTGTAAGGCCTTGCATATTATTGACGATAATTTTTGCCTTAGGTAATGGTTTACTGTCAAGGGTAAGTGCATTGAATGCATTGCTGTCTGCGCTGATATGGGCAACTCTGGCATGGCATTCAAGATCATTCCATGTTGCGTGCTGAAGTTTGCTGAGCGGGTGATCTTTATGGGCGCATAATTTAAGTGGCCATGTTGCGAGTTTACGAGCCACTAAATTAGAGTCGGTTAAAGGGCCGATTGCAATGGCCAAATCAGCACCAGATTTGATCATATCGACAGGTTCATCTGTTAAAACAAGCTGAATGCTTAAATCATCAAACTGATGGATTAGCTGTTTTAATGGCTCGCTCAATAAACCACTACCAAAACCAACCGGCGCAACCAGTTTTAGCTCCCCACTTGGATTTCTTTGCAAATTTTGCAATTGACTACTGGCATGTTCTGCCAGCGTGAGCATTTTCAAACAGCTTTGATAATACACATGCCCAGCTTCTGTTAGGGTCAATTCTCTTGGGCTTCGATTAAATAAACTTAACCCAACCTCTTGTTCTAAATGTTTGATGTGTTGGCTTACCGCAGAGGTGGTCATTGCCAGCTCTGTTGCGGCACTGCTCATATTGCCTGTTTCAACTGTTCGAGAAAATACTCGTAATGTTTTAACTAGTTTTGAGTTCATTGTTCAGGCCTTCTTAATTCAGTTTTAAGAAATCGTAAATTGTAGAAATAGGGACTTCTCATTAATATCGCAAACGCTAATTATTATCATTTATAAAACAAATGTCACGGAGTATTATTATGTCGAGGGTCGTTTCTACGCTTTTACCACTTAGCGCAGCAGTGTTAGCTGGATTGTCTAGCTACGCAAATGCAGATGATAAAAAACAAGATATGGAAGTCATCGTGGTATCAGCATCTGGCTATGAGCAAATGCTTAAAGAAGCGCCTGCGAGTATTAGTGTGATTGATCGTGAACAACTAGAAAAACGCTTTTATCGTGACTTAACAGATGCCATGACTGACGTGCCCGGTGTTGTTGTAACAGGCGGCGGGGACCGAAAGGACATTAGCCTGCGTGGTATGGCAAACCAATACACCTTAATTTTAATTGATGGTCAGCGTCAAACATCACGTGAAACACGTCCAAACAGTGATGGTCCAGGCGTTGAAGGGGCGTGGACTCCACCTATTTCGGCAATTGAACGCATCGAAGTTATTCGCGGCCCTATGTCATCTTTATATGGCTCAGATGCAATTGGTGGGGTTATCAATATTATTACCCGCAAAACACCAGAAAAATGGTATGGCGAACTGCGTTTAGACAGCACCATTCAAGAGTCAAGTGAGTCGGGTAATATCAATCAAGGCAGCTTCTTTACTGCGGGTGGCTTAATTCCTGAGTTATTAGGGATGCAGTTATCAGGTCAATTTTCAAAGCGTGACGAAGACGATTTCGAAGCCGGTTTTCGTGGTAAAGAGCAAAGTAACTTAAAAGCGGAGTTCATTTTAACCCCATCAGATAGTCACGAAGTGATGCTTGAGATAGGCGGCGCACGACAAAAGCTTGATGAAACATTGGGTAAAACGGTTGCGCCGTTGGCTGAGGGCGAAAGTTGTGGGCGCAATGGTTGCCCTGAATCATCAACAACTGAATATGAGCAAGAGACCTATTCATTGAGTCATAATGGCTTTTATGATTTTGGCTCATCACGCAGTTACCTAAAGTACGATAAATTCGATAATACGTCTCGCGAAATGTACGTTGAAAATACGGATGCACAAACAAGCTGGACTTTACCTTTTACCAATCATAACGCCGCATTGGGTGCTTCTTACTTGAAAGAAGAGCTGGACGATTACACCAGTAACCGCATTAGTGATTTAACCCATGTGGAGAATGAGCAATGGTCGGTGTTTGCTGAAGATGAATGGAGTGCGACCACGCGTTTCAAGCTAACAACAGGGCTTCGTTACGATCATGATGGTAACTTTGCAGGCCACTTTAGCCCTCGATTATATGGTGTATACACTGCATCAAAAGCGATAACACTTAAAGGGGGTATTTCAACAGGCTTTAGAGCGCCGAATATTCGTCAATCTACCGCAGCTTGGGGGCAAGTGAGCCGTGGCGGTAACATTTACGGTAACCCTGATTTGAACCCTGAAAAGTCAGTAAACTATGAAATGGGTATTTATTATGATGCAAATCGTGATTTAACTCTTTCGAGCATCATCTTCTACAACGAATTTGATGACAAAATTACCCGTATTTCATGCCCATTAACACAGTGTACCGATGGACCAAACCAGTTTGGTTCGATGCCAACAACCTATGTCAATGTGGATGAAGCCGTTACGCAAGGTTTTGAGTTATCTGTATCTTACGATATTACCAGTGAGCTTGATGTAAGTGCAAATTACACTTACACAGATTCAGAGCAAAAAACCGGTGAATATAAAGGCAGTCCACTTAACCAATTACCTAAGCATATTGTCCAAACCTCAGTAAATTGGCGTCCGGTTGATAAGCTAGGCACGTGGTTACGCGTTCATTACCGTGGTGAAGAAAGCCAGCCAACAACAGGGCCATCACAAAGCAGCCTAATAGCACCAGATTACACCTTGGCTGATATTGGCGGTAACTATGATTTAAGCCGCAGCATTAAGTTAGGTTTTGGTGTTTATAATCTGTTTGATAAAGAAATCACTGAAGATGAATACGGCTATGTTGAAGATGGTCGCCGTTATTGGGTATCACTTGGGTTTAGTTTTTAATTGTTAGTAACTAGGCACTAAAGTTATAAAGATGCCAACCACCAGGCTTTTTGATGGTTGGCTTTTTATTGTCGATGCTGAATAACTTACCTAATCAGACAAGCATAAATTGAGCTATTGTGCCTTCCCCATAATAAGTGCGGTAAACAGGCCTATAACGAGAAAACTTGCAATAGAAATAAAAATACCACCAATAGCACCATAAAGTATTATGAGCGGGATATTTGCACCCACAAACAGACAAAGCGCAATGTAACTGTGAGACTTTTTTGTATTTCTAAGTAATAAGCTACTAGTGATAAGTAGCATCATCGCAATCAGCAAATAAATAACATTCATACAACAACTCCCTGTTTAGCCATTTTTTTAGTGGTTAGTCGAGCCGATAACTTACTTATTGCACAGTAAATGACTACACTGCCAATAACAAAAAAGCTGATATCGACAACGCTAATTAAAAGGTTATTTGCAGTGAATGCATGGCTTGACGAAAACAATAAATTTAATGGCAAAATTGCACAACATGCTAGGCCTATAGTGAGTAGTGTCAGCTGTAAAAAACGATAGTAGTTTAGTGGTATAAAGGCAATTAAACACCAAGCTACCCAGCTATAAAAGAACAGTGGTGCAAAGTAATTATTGTGTAATGCGCTGTCAACGAAGTTATTCAGTATTACTTGAGTAGGAAATAGGATTGCGCAAGCGGTTACAAGGCCACCACAAGTACCAATAATAATTCTGTTCCAGCGTTGGTAGGCTTGTTGGCTTAATGTTGGGTTATTACCTCTACTGCGTTTAGATAACCACATCATCATGCCTGACAAGGGTAAAAGTGCCGTTGTAAGTCCCAAGAATACCCAGATGAGTTTTACAAATAGCCCTGCAAAATTGCCAAAATGCAATGGGAATAGCAGCTCTAATACCTTTATCGATGTGCCTGGTATATCGCCAAAACGACTCATCGACTTCACAAATTCGCCTGAACCATGGTACTTCAACAGTTGTGAAGCCACTTGCTCACCACCAATTAGTCGCATGTAGACTTCTGCATTTGCATCGTTGTGCGCCATGATTGTTAAATCGACGATTTTAGCTTTTGGATAACGAGTTTGTGCATCGTGCAAAATGGTATTGATATCGGTGGCTTGAAATTGCTCACTTATGACAGGTTCTGGTATGGCGGTGAACTTTTCTATTAACTTATCTTGATCACCACCAAAACTAACAAAAGCCGCAGCGGGCAGCAAAATAACAGTTGCTAGACCTAAAAAAGCACCTGTAAAACCGATGATTACATGAAATAAGCTGCCCCAAATCCCCATAATTTTATGGCCATCGTTAATAATGACATCAAGCGGCTTTTTGCGTCTGAACGTGAATAGCTCTTTAAAGAATTGTCTATGTATAAATAAACCAGTCACTGTAGAAACAAGTAATGTTAATCCTAGAAATCCGGTTAAAATTAGGCCAATAGGTCTACCTAAGTGCAGGTCAGCGTGAAAATGCCCGATAAATGATGGAGCATCAGTTTTTCTGTGTTCATAAAAGTAACTCGTCGTTCCATAATATTCATTAACTAGTTGATAATTTCGTGGATCAAACTGATAAGCATAGGCAGCGGCTTCACTGTAGTTTTCATCGCCATGGTGTGATTCAAACAATACGGTCAGTAAATGTGTATTGTGCCCCGTTGGTAAATACACATGAATATTTTCACCAAACTCTTTTGGTACGGTTTTATGGTATGTATTTATTATTTCTGTAATTTTTTCGCTAGGAAGTGTACTGAGTTTATGCAGCTCAGGGTTTGCCCAAATCTTTAATTCTGGGCGGCTTAACACAGCCAACGCACCAGTAAAGCAAACAATAAATAATAAAATAGCGGTAATAATTCCTACCCAACTATGGAGTAAAAATAGCTTTTTTAACGTGATCGATTTCATGCTTGCCCCCCTGAGACAGCGAAATAGCTTAAAGCACCATGGCTGAGTAATATGAGCAGCATTAATAGAAAAGGGTGCCAAGCTTTAATAGCCATATAAGCGTAAATAAATAACCCTGCCCAAATTAGCGGAAACAGCATAATAGGAATAAGGATCTGCTCTTCAAGTGCAAAAGGGAGGTAGGTTGTCATCCCAGGGATCATTACAATTGCTGTGAGTAGTGCGAGTAAGCAGGCCATAAAATGGCGGAACTTGGTTGCAGTAAATGTGTGGTTTTTTGTCATTATTGTGCCCCAAAGAAAAAGGCGGCCGTAGCCGCCGCATTTAATTAAAAACTTACTTCGAAACGAAGACTCGCTGTTCTAGGTGAAGTAAGAGTTTGATTACCAAGCCCTGCTGGTTTTAAAAGCACAGACTTCTCATCAAGTAAGTTTTCTATAAGTGCATAAATGCCGTAGTTATCCCATTGGTAGCCAACACGTGTATTGACTAACCAATAAGCGTCATTTCGTGGATCGATAACGCTGCCATCACTTGTTTCTTTTGGGATAGATAAACGTTGTGAACTTCCTGTATAGCTTGCATTGATATTTGCAACGAAACCCTGTTCATTAAAGTAATCTAAACCAAAAAGTGCAGTCCACTCTGGTGCCCCTGCGAAAGGACGGCCTTGATAATCTTCGTCTGAACCATTCACGTCAGTGATAAATTCATCAATTTTAGTTTTTGAATAACCTAACCCGCCGTAAAGGTTAAGATTATTTGTTAACTCATAACTAATTTCTGTTTCAAAGCCTTGCACATGTGATTTACCAACATTGCGAGTTTCTCTGTCGTATTGATTGCCAGATAAAAACACAGCAATTTGTTGATCTGTCCAATCTAAGTAAAACGCATTGGCGTTGATTACCAGCTTTTCATCAAGCCAAACAGAGCGAAATGCTAATTCGTAGTTCCATGTATACTCAGGATCAAAAGTGAATGGCGTCGCTTTTGCTACGTTGGTACCAACACCGCCTGAGCGATAGCCTTTTTGTACAGTGAAGCTCGTAGAAACATCTTGATTGAAGCGGTATGTTGCGCCCAGTTTTGGTAGCCATGAGTCAAAATCAGCATCTTCTACAGGTTCATCCCCTGATGCGCCATCGGCCATTGCAAAAAGCTGCTGATTAATACCTGCAATGAGTTGCGCAAGCGTTGGGTTACTCGCAAAATCTTCAGGCTTAGGTAAAGCGTTTTGGGTTTGCTCTGTGATGTAAATATCAGCAATGGTTCCGTTGGCTTGTTCTTCTTTATCGTAGCGAAGACCAGCAAAAACATCCCATTGCTCGTTAATTTCATAGGTAAAATCGGCGAATAAAGCTTTTGTTTTTACTTTTTGAATGTAATCAGAATTTTGACCTATAAAGACAGGATCTGCGCCAGCGTAAAACTGTAAGACTTGCGACGCTAATGCATCTGGTAGACCTAGACCTCCAAATTCAGTGGGCGCTGTTAAGAGCGAACGCACACCTAAATCCGCGAATGTAATACCGCGCTCACCACCACTACTATCAAATACATCAAGATCAGAGTAATAAAAGCCGATTAATCCCGAAAGTTTGTCGCCGTCGTAGGTTAGTCGAAATTCTTGTGTGCTTGTTTCATCTGTTCGCACATCTGTTAGGGTTGATTGTGGCGGATTCATACTGGCATCACCATCCCACTCATAACCATACTTGGCGTCAGAATAAGTGGTGATTGATGAAAATGACCATTGATCATTAATGTCATAGTCGAGATTTAAGATATATAAATCGGTATCAACCCATTCATACGTCGGTGAGTCGAGGTATACATAACGGTCGTCATAAATATCGTTAATAGGGAAGTCCTCGTGACCACTTTCGACCATGACCCAATCAATCCCTTTTTCATTTTCACCGTGCATAAAGCTTAATTGGGCTTCGAATTCGGGCAATGCTGAAGGGGTATAGCGTAGTTTTGCACGGTAAAATTCGTTGTTATCAAAGTCAGACTCTTCACCTGTTGCTACATTTGTGTTGTAACCATCAAAGTCGCGTTTTTCGCCACTAACACGAAATGCTAGTTCGTCCTCGATAAGGCTCCCACCAAACGCAACGGCGGCTTCTTGTGTGCCATATTCGCCAACACCAATACGTCCTTTAAAGTCGTATTCGTGCATGGCATCACGGGTTTTCATTACCACCGCACCTGCCAGTGAATTACGTCCTTGAAGCGTTGATTGTGGGCCACGCAAAATTTCGACTTGGCTAATATCCCAAGTCGAAAACCCACCTTGTTGCATCATACGATAAGGCACAGGAGCACCATCAACATACACACTTGCTAAGCCACCAGACCCACCGCCAGTAACATTAAATGCGTCAATACCACGAATATTGAAACCTGCACCGTCCATGCCTGAGGCATTTGGTGTGCGAGCAAGCACGTCGTAAAAGTCGTTTAGGTTTTCACGTTCTATAGTTTGATTTGTAATAACGGCTACACTTGCTGGGGTTTCTTGTAATGTACGATCTATTTTTTGGCCTTTAACGACAATTTTTTCAATATCAGCTTCATCAGCAAGCGCGGTATGGGAAAGAAGTGAGACATTTAAAAAACTTGCTATAGCGGCAGCTAACTTTGTTTTTCTTAGAATAAGCATTGTAGGTTCCATTCATACTGTAATAAGAATGGTTATCATTGTATCAATGAGACTTATTATTAACAATTGTTAAATAGAGTAAAAACTAAAAGATTTTAAAAGGAGTGATTAATATGAACAAAAAAGACGCTCTTGAGCGCCTTTATTCAATAATTTACTTATGAGTAAAGTTAATTCTTAGTGTCACTGTGAGACATTGAACTGCCCACTGATGCTGTTATTACAAGTAAAATAGCAAGCCATTGCCATATACTTAAAAATTCACTTAAGATTATAAATCCGGCGAGTGCCGCTATGGCAGGTTCTAAACTCATCATAATACTAAAGCCTTGGGCTGGCATATTTCTTAGTGCTACCATCTCAAGGGTATAGGGCAGTGCGCTCGACATAACGGCAACTAAAATACCTAATGGCAGAACTTCCCAGCTTAATAAGGCCATACCTTGTGACGCTGCACCATAGGGGACTAACACAATAGCAGCAACACTCATACCCATTGCTACAGTCATACCGCCAGAGCCTTGATTACCGGTCTTTTTGCCAAACAAAATATAAAACGCCCAACAAGCACCGGCAGCTAATGCCAATATAACACCTACAGGATCTAAACTGTCTTCGCCTTTCATATCGGGTAGTAACAAAATAATGCCAGCAATCGCACAGGCAACCCAGAAAAGGTCGCGTTTTTTGCGTGATGAGAGTAGGGCAACTGCTAGTGGACCGGTAAACTCCAGCGCGACACCAATACCCAAAGGAATACGCTCTATAGCGTAATAAAAAAGAATATTCATACCGCCTAAGCTCAGCCCGTAAACAATAACAGGCATCCTTTGGCCAACAGGAGGAAAGGCACGCCAAGGTTTAAAAATTAAACATAAAATGGCGGCAGAAAAACCAAGGCGTAAAGCGGTTGTGCCTTCAGGGCCAATCAAAGGGAATAATTGCTTAGCAACAGAAGCGCCTGATTGAATCGTAACCATGGCTAGAAGAACGCAAATAACAGCAATTAGAAACGGTGGTATAGTGCGCGGCATCACTGTCCTTATGAGAGTTTTAAGCTTGAATTTGCCGCGATTCTACTGATGTTTTTAGTTTTAAGAAATGTTTTTCGTTAAATGAATTCAGTTATTAGTAGTGTGAATAGGGTAGTAAACTCCTTTACTACCCTAGCAAAGTGCTAGCTTAAGCTTGACTAAGTTTATTGAAGCTAGGCATGATCCTGTCAGGCTCTGCTTTGCGCTGGTTTCGCTTAGCAAGTGCAAAGAAAATAACGCTGAATATCATGGCGACAGCATCCACTAAATAACTTGAATACAGAGCAAAGCCATTATGGGTTGTCAGCAATATTACAAAACTAGAAATAACCATGATTGCGCATAAGGCTGCAAGTAAATATAAGCCCAAAGCACTTGCTCTACTTGTACCTTTTACAAAGGTGAATCCAACAAATACAAAAAATACTGCGTAATAACATATTAATGTGCCGTAATTAGTATTCGCAACAATGCTGGGTAGCCATTTGGCGGTGATCAAGGTACTTACCACAGCAAGCATCGAGCCTAAACACACACCAATTGTAAGCTTTGCCATGAATAAAGTACTGCGTTTAGTCGGGTCTTTTTTAAAACGTTTATCAATCCATAGTAAATTACCAGAATAGAATAAAAATGCGCCCAGTAGGCCCATAATAAAGTAGCCCCAGCGCCCCCATTCACCACCGTAGGTGCCAAAGTGTAAAGAAAATATACTGGCGACCATATTGCCCCAAATACTTTCATCACCTTGCGGGTAGCTTGAGTTTACCACTTCCAAAGTATACGGATTCATAAACAAGTAATCAGTTTCTGGGCCGCGCACGACGGCTTGTTTATTACTCATCATAAATACAGCGGATGGAGTGGCTGAATTTAGGTTACTGTAGCGGACATGAATCGGTGTATAGCCTGGTGCATAGTTTTTAGCAGCTAAAATTTGCTCATTTATACGTGGTAAATCTTTAATATGATAGCTTTGTGCTGCTGGGGGAGTGCGTTCAAATAAAGGTTTATCGCCATAAAATTGAGCGAGACCACCATAAATAAAGTCGTGAAAAGCAAACACTACAACAGTAAATGCAATCACTAAATGAAAAGGTAAGCTGGCAATGCCGATTAGATTATGACTATCGAGCCAAAAGCGGCTAGGGCCTTTTTCTTTACGAAGGGCAAAAAATGTTTTCACTAAGGTAGGCAGTAAAATAATTACACCAGAGACAAGCGCCAAAAAGTACAAGACAGAAGCGATACCTAACACATAAACTCCTGACTGATCATGACCAATTTCGCCTGCAATGCCTGCAGTGCGATGTAAATAGTCCACTAAATCAGCGAGTTTGTTTTCTGTTTGTTGTTCTATTGTGAGCTGTCCCTTTGCGCTTAAATAAGCTGTTTGTAGCTCATTATCCAGGTGCATACCCCGTGGGCCACCTTTCACAGACCAAGAAAGAGGCGCATTCTCAGTATGTAAATCGAGACTAAATCCTTTTGCCAGTTGCGCTGGCTTTTCAGCTATTGCAGCATCAACTAAAGGTTGGTAATCATAGTTCTCAACTGTAACTTTAGAAGCTTGCAGAGGAGCTGCCCATTGTTGGATTTCATGCTTGAACATGGTTAAGCTGCCTGCATAAAAGCCAATAAATAGCACTAAACCGGCGATGATCCCTGTCCAAGTATGTACGCCTTGATAGGTACGTAAAATATCAGACCTTACTTTCATAGCCCACCTCTAAGCATAAAAAAGCCTGTGTAAAGCAGTACAGTTAACCCACCTAAAAGTAGCCATGCCTGTTTTGCAGAATTAAATAAGTAAGTGAAACTAAAAATAGATAACCACAAGGGGGGAATCATCCACATGTTGAACTGTACTTTATCGCGTGCATCAATCCCGCCTGGACCATACCACGCAAAAAAAGCGATAAGTATAAAAGCAAGCGCTAATCCTAGTAGTGCGCCTGCGAAGGTCTTACCTAACCATGTTGGCTGATATTTTTGAGGGCGAGTCATGAATTATCCTTTTTATAGAACAAGCTTAGAAGTGGGATCAGCATTAACATCATCATCAGTGTAAAAATGACTAGAAACACAGTTGCGATGTTTGAAAACTGTTGAGAGGTTAAAATAGTAGCGGTGATTACTAAGCTCACAGCGACCCCTCGAACACGTTTATTCAAAGGTTTTACTAACAAGCGTTGCTGCTTTCGAGTGCAATAAAATATCCCCACCGCGAGCGAAAGCAGTAAGGTTGATAAAGTAAAAAACATAGGTAGTTAGTTGTAGTTATTTTCACTAATTCTAAATGATAATTAAACTCAATTGCAATAGCGTTTTTGTTGTGCTAGATTTTTCGCGCTTTTCTATTAGCTCAAACATTCATAAATACTAATAATCTCTTTTTGGGGAAAGAAAATTGGCCACTGCATTTAAATTAAACTCACTATCAGCTGTGATTACAGCTTCATTACTTGTTACTAATACAGCCGTATTAGCTGATGACGAAAGTAATCGAAAATCGATGGATACGATTGTTGTCACCGGTGAAAAAACTGAAAAATCATTGAAAGAAACCATGTCATCAGTTGCTGTTGTTGATACGTCATTAATTGAAAATGGTCAGCTTGCATCTATATCAGAAGCACTTTCAGAGATGGCTAATGTGGTTGTTTTAACTGGCGCAGTTCCGGATATGCGGGGTGTGTCTGGCAATGGCGGTGCAACAGGTTTTAACTCGTTTAGTGGTGGTTCGAAAGCGCGTGTCTCAACATTAATTGATGGGGTAAGCCAGCCCTTTGTTGCAGATCTTACGGGTGATACTGGTCTTTGGGATATGGAGCAGATCGAAGTATACCGAGGCCCGCAATCTACAAGCAATGGCCGAAATAGTATTGCTGGTGCGGTCTACATGAAAACTAAAGCACCAACGCAAGAATTTGAGGGTGCAGTGCGCGTTGGTTATCGTAATCAAGATAATTATTTTGATACGGCGGCGGTTATATCGGGGGCACTCGTTGAAGATGTGTTAGCATTTCGCTTATCAACGCAATATATTGATGGCGAGACTTTCTCTAACCCACCGGTGTACGACACAAACCCAACAGATCAAGAACTAAATAAGCTAGATACTAGTAGCACGCGTGCCAAGCTCCTTTATACCCCATTCGAGGATTTATCTGTACAACTAACCTATTCAACATACAACGAAGAGGGTAACGCTGGACGTAAATACTTTGAAGCTGCTGAGCCAACCGATTATATACCGCTATTTCAACGTATTCTGGATACTGAATCAGATACAACACAGGTCAATGTTGACTACAAAATTAATGAAAACTTCTCGCTGGATGTGCTCGTTGCCTATATGGATTACAAATGGGCATTTGATGCCTATGAGCCGCAACAAAGTGCTGAATCAGATGTTTCGATGGATGAATCAAATGTAACCCTAGATACTAAATTAAACTTTGGCTTAAATAGTGATTTTTACTCAGGTTTTGTCGGGCTTGCTTATTTTGACCGTGATCAAGATTTTGAGAGTGTAGGGGCTACCTATTACTTCGGTGACGATAGCAGTAAATCAACGGCAATTTACGGTGAATCAAGCTTTAATTTAAACAGCCAACTTACTTTAACAGCAGGGCTGCGTATTGAACGTGAAGAACAAGTACGTAACTTCAATATGGCATTTCACGGTGACATGCTTGTTGAGCAGTTAGATGATTCGCATACTCTACGTTTACCTAAGCTTGCGCTGCAATACAAAATTACCGAAGAAACAACGTTATTTGCAAGTGCTCGCAGAGGTTACAACGCCGGTGGTGGCGCATTAGACTTTACTGCTGAAGATTATTACTACTACGATGAAGAGACGGTAAACACCTATGAAATTGGCTCCCGTAGTGTTTTAAATAATGGCGATCTAAATATTAGTGCTAATGTGTTTTATAACAACTTTAACGGTTATCAGGCACTGAGCGCAGCACGGAGAATTACTAATATTGAAGATGCACACAGCTACGGCTTAGAGCTTGAAGCATACAGTATGTTGGGCGACCAATGGCAATTACATGGTGGTTTAGGATTATTAAAAACTAAAATCGATGAATCGTCAGCATTTCCTGAAGCTGTGGATAATGACCTTAACTCAGCTCCTGAATTAACAGCAAACTTAGGTTTATCGCATTGGTTTACAGATAACCTAAAAGTTAATTTGAGCGCTAATTATGTTGATGAGTTTTATGGTGACTTAACAAACACAGAAGAGCGCGTTGCGGGCGATTATACCCTTACTCGTTTAACGATTACTTACGATACTGAGCAATGGTTGATGAGCGCATTTATTAATAATGCATTCGATGAGCAAGAGTACACAGCAAGAGAGCCTGCCAGTGGTCGTTACCCGCAAGGTTATGTGGGTGTTGTGAACCCACAAACTTTAGGGGCTTCAGTTACCTATAGATTTTAAATGGTATTAAACTAGTCACCCAGTCTCATTGGGTGGCTAGTTTAATTTGAAACGGTTTATTTGTGCATTTAAGCTACTGGCTAGCTTAGAAAGCTCACTTGATGAAACAGAAATTTTTTCAGTTTGCATTTGAGCTTCTTTACTTGTTTCTTGAACATCATTCAAACGCTGAGCAATATCTTCAGTGACTTGAGATTGCTGCTCAGAAGCCGACGCTATTGTTAAGTTTGCATCTGAAATTGAATGAGCTTGGGTACTTATTTCTTCAAGCATAAGCCCCACATTTTCAGAATTAACAACAGCTTCTTTGATCTGTGAATCGCTTGAGCGTATGCGATTTGTTACGGCATTACTCGCGGCTTGCAGCGAATCAATTTTATCTTGAATCTCAAGCGTCGAGCTTTGAGTTCGGCTCGCCAGTGTGCGCACTTCATCGGCTACAACGGCAAATCCTCTACCTTGTTCGCCGGCTCTAGCAGCTTCGATTGCAGCATTAAGGGCTAATAAATTAGTTTGTTCTGCAATGTTACTGATCACACTCAGAATTACGGTCACTTCTTTGACTGATGACTCTAAGTTATTGAGGTCATTCAATGATTGATTGAGTGTTGCGGCAACGGACTCAACAGACTTTATCCCTTTATCGACAATGGCTAAGCCTTCTTGCGTTTTGTTATTAGCAGCTGTTGCACTTTGCGCTGCTTCTGCACAGTTTTGCGATACTTCTTTCACAGCTGTGGAGTTTTCATAAACGGAGCTAGATATAACTTCGATAGCTTGGCTTTGTCTATCATTAAGTATTTTTGCTTGCTGAGATACGCTATCGAGGTTAGCTGCTGAAATCTGTGCTTGATCAGAAAGACTGTTAATCTCTTTTAAAAGGTTTGAAAGTTTATCAACCATCAAGTTAAAGCTGGCAGCAAGCTTACCAATTTCATCATTGCTGACATGGTCAATATAGCGTGATAAATCGCCTTGTGAAATTCGGTTTGCCTCACTAATCAGCCCTTGTGTGGCCTTAATCACTTTTTTCTCTAGCTGAATATAGCAAAGTATTAAAGTGCATATAATTGCAATAACAAAAGCAATGCTGATAATACTGAACGTTGAAACCTTATCATTGTTTTGTGTGACTTGTTCGGCACTTTTTCGCTCAATTGAAGACAAAAATGCACTGACAGGTTGTTGGATTTTGTCCACTTCAGCCATGTAATTTTCATCGGTAAGTAATGCGATAGCGTCAATCCATTGGCTTTTGTCTTTCTCACTGATTACATGAGGATCTTGCCCTACAAGGTGATCTACTAGAGCGAATGCCTGCTCTTCTGTTTTGACCAATTTTAGGGAAAGCTCGTTTGACTCTGCGAGTAATGCTAAATCAGATTTATCGACATTATAGGCTTGTAACCTTGCTAAATAGCTTTTCTTTTCGCCATTGAGCCAAGCTATATCTCCTTGTATTTGCCCAACCAGTTCAAAGTATTGTTGTTTATACTGGCTTTCCAGAGTAACAACATACTGTCGAGCAAGTTCTGTTAACTTGATAGAGTTAGACGACGATAATTTAGCGAGGTGACTTAATTGATACCTTTGTTGTGCTGCCTGTTGGCTGTCTGTTTGACCTGACTTTAGCATTAGGATAATGATTAATAGTCCAGCTGCTAGGGTAATCGTTGCTGCAAAAACAGCTCTTAATAAATACCTAATAGACAAAGGTAAACTCTCATTTATTTACAACGGTTATTATTAACCATAGTGCAAAAATAATGAGAGTAAACACGATCACAATAATAAAATATAATTTCAAACTTAATGCTTACTAAAAGCTATAAAGCCTAAATGAAAGTTTAGTTATATTTATCAGCAGGGTACACAACACCTAATTGAGCTCTTGCTTCATCAAGCACAGCCATAACCTGTTTTGATAAAGTATGTGTATTTACACTCGACTCAATCTGCCCTGCTTTTACTGCATTAATAAAGTGCTTCACTTCGTGGCGCATAAAGTGTTCATCAAATGGTTCTGAGAGCTCTTCAACCGTGCCATCATTACCAATAAACTGCATACGTCTTAATAGTGATACTGCTTCGATACGGATACGGCCTTTTTCACCTTGAATTTCAGTAAAATTATCACCTTGCGAGATTTTAGAGTAGCTGATCACTGCTTGTTTATCGGCGTAATTCAATAACACATCGCCAGCGCCATCAACACCCGTTTCAAGCAACACACCGCTGGCTTTTACACTTTGAGGCGCGCCCCATAAAGCGAGTAAAATATACAGCGGATAGATACCTAAATCGACCAGTGCACCATTAGCAAATTCTGGCAAGAAAGTATTTGGCCGCTCGCCATTTTTATATTTATCGTAACGAGATGAGTATTGACTATATTGACCAATATATTTGCGCGGTGTACCAATTTTTATGAGGGCATTTTTTAAGCGTGCAAAATTTGGTAAATGCGTGGTCATCATCGCTTCCATGTATAGGCGTTGATGGGTTTTTGCCGCTTGAATGATTGCCGCAAGCTCTTTGCTATTAGCAGCCGAAGGCTTTTCACCTAAAACGTGTTTACCGGCTTCTAAACACATGACAGCGTAGTGTTTGTGTAAGCTATTTGGTGCTGCTATATAGACAGCGTCTACCAATGGGTCTTGGCATACTTGCTCAATACTAGTGAACACTTTAGCGTCAGTAATGTCGTGTTTTGCAAGAAAAGCCTTGCCTGTTTGCTGCTCTCGAGAGCACACACCATATAAGGAGAAGTCTTCAATTTGTTTGGCTGCACTGAGTAGTGTGTCGCTTATAAAATTGGTACCGACAATCACAAAGTTCATATTTACTCCTCGTTGTTTTGTGCAAGCCATGCTTGCCAATCCTGTTCAAATTTTTCCATTTGCTTATGTTTTTTGCTTAACAAATGTTTGTCTTCATCTTCTTGTGCCATATAAGGACCAACGCGGCATAATGCACAGTGTTTATCACCTAAATAAGCAGGTAAAGCAAGCTTAGAGGCAATCTCGGTGTCCGTTTTTTCGCTAAAGACATAGGTAATGCCACTGGTGTCTTTAACGTGCTTATCGCGGTCAACATTGCGAATCTTATAGCCAGGGAACAGGTTAATATCAAATGGCATTTGCCCCAAGTATTGACAATCGAGCCCTTGATTTAAGCTGCCTTCAATATTCCATTCGCGATAGGGCTTTACATCCTTAGAGGTGATGTAACATAGCATTGGGCCGTTTTTATCTAATGCGAACTGGCTAGCGTAGTCTAAGTAGCGATGCAGTAAGGCACGGTTTAGCACATTCATACCACCGTGTTTTGTATATGCTTTAAATGCGGCTTCACCTACAAATGCAGGTATAAGTGGAAATTGAAAAATAACCACATCGAAACATTCACCACCTAAGCGCTGCCACGACTTAGGTTTTGTTACATCGAACTCAGTGAGTGTTTGTATATCGAGTTGTTGCAAGGCGCTAAGTGCATTGTCGGCATATTTTTGTTCTACGGTTTTTGCATCATCATAGGTTGAAGCAACAAGCTTTTTGGGTTTTAAATGACTCGCTAAAGCATGCGAAAAAGACAAGTCACCATCGCCTACCGTTAAAATGCGCCAACTAGGGTTTAAAAACATGCTGTTATTTGCCTTGTTCTGGCGGTGTTTCAACTGCAATTTCAGGGCAAAGGGCTAAGCGAGTTTTTAAACCTTCAATGGCAATTTGCTTAAAGATTAAGTTAAAACTAATCAAAACGGCAATAACGATATGAATAGGACCATGCGTAAAGCCCGCATCTGTATCAAAAAGCATTAATCCGAATAGCAAAAACATGGTTGCTAAAAATATTTCAATCAGCTGATTTGAATATAGCTTTAAAGAACCTTGGTTTTTGTGGTCTTTTTTGATGTGAATCGCACAAAAAAATGGGATCACTTTAATTTTGAAGTGAGCACCTTTTTCAACGTAATTTTCGCCAAGGTGGTCTAGCTTGGCGCGTAGTTGATCTATCATAGCAAGTCCTTAAAAATCTGAGCCGCGGATGTTACCGCAAACGCAAGAAAAGGGCTACTCAGGATAGATGCTCATGCCAATCACAAATATATGACATACAAATACCACTGAGGTTAAAACGAATCGCATCTTTTGGTAATCAACATGATAGGTTTGCCACTGCGGTGAGCTTTTTTCGAATAAAAGCACTAACCAAAAACTCGCAGCGAGCCAAGTCAGTGTCCAAGTCGCTGGTAAAAAGCTTAAAAAGCCAATCGGTAAGATAGGGATAATGGCTTTAATGGCATCAGCATGCGTCTGTTGGCCAGCATGCCATAAGTTACCAGCCATAAAGGCTAAAATAGCAATGCTATAATAAGTGAAAAAGTCTAAGTTGACAGCATTACTCCCTGCTATGAGTGGCCAGCCTACGCAGCCTAAAAACGGCAGTAAACCTAAGTAACCGAGTTGAATGTGATTAATAAACTTTTCCATAATGACCTTAAAACCGCTTAAATTAAAAAAGCATACCTAACGGTATGCTTTTATCTTTTAACTATTTTATACCAGTTATGCGGCTAAAACGATCGCTTTGTTATTGGCGTAACTCACGACGTAAAATTTTGCCTACCGTTGACTTAGGCAGCTCCTCCATAAAAATGATTGATTTAGGCACTTTATAAGCACTTAAGTTTTCGCGGCAATAGTCACTCACTTGTTGCTCATCAATATGCTCTTTTAAGGTAATGTAGGCGCATACACGCTCACCGGTTTTTTCATCTTTCGCACCAATAACGGCCGCTTCGCAGATAGCAGGGTGCTGACACAGCACATTTTCAACTTCGTTAGGGTAAACATTAAAACCAGAGACAATAATCATGTCTTTTAGACGGTCTATAATCTTGTAATTACCACTTGGTAGTTTCAGACCTACATCACCGGTTTTGAAAAAACCATGTTTCATACATTTATCAGTCTCATCTTGGCGTTGCCAGTAACCCATCATCACCTGCGGACCTTTAACAACTATCTCGCCAGACTCACCGTCTGCAACGGGCTCGTCGTTTTCATCCCAAATTTCGACAGTGGTGTTCGATAGTGGGCGGCCAATACTACCAATTTCTTCTTTTTTAAAGTCGTTGAGTGTCGCAACAGGTGAGGTTTCTGATAAGCCATAGCCTTCAGTAATAGTGCAGCCTGTGGTGCTCATCCATGCATCGGCAGCAGCATGTGTAAGGGCTGCGCCGCCTGACACTGTCATTTTTAGATTCGAAAAATTCAGTGCCTTAAACCTTGGGTGCATACACAAACCAATAAATAAGGTGTTAATGCCTGAAAAGTAATTAATTTCAAACGGTTCGATTTGCTTTACTAAGGCATCTAAATCACGAGGGTTTGGAATCAGTACATTAAATTGCCCCATGGCAAACAGGCCAACCATATTCACAGTAAAGGCGTAAATATGATAAAGCGGTAGCGGGCAAATACCTGTTTCTACACCTGGCTTTAAAATGTCGTCAAAGCGCTCATTCATTTGCTCTGCATTGGCTAAAATATTGCCATGGCTTAGCATCGCAGCTTTGGCTATGCCTGTTGTACCACCCGTGTATTGTAAAACTGCAATATCATCGCGACTTGCATGATGAGCGTTGAGTGGTGCGAGTCTTTCACCTAGGCGAATGAGTTCATTTAACGAAAACTGACCTTCTTGCAGTGTCGGTTCAGCAACAGCGGCTGCAACAATAACTGTTTCTAGTGATGTGCCATCGATAATGGTGGCTAATTTGTCGGTGAGGGCATCAAGAATAACAACCGCTTTTACGCCTGCATCATTAAACTGGTGCAGCATTTCACGGGCAGTATAAAGTGGGTTGGTATTTACAACAATTAACCCTGCACGAAATGCTGCGTAGGTAACGATAGGGTAGTCAACAATATTAGGCAGTTGAATGGCGATTCGATCCCCTGTAACTAAGCCACTTAGTTGTTGAAACCACTGTGCTAAGTAACGAGATTGTTGTTCTACTTGGGCATAAGTGATTGTTTTATCATCACTATTATAAGCGGGGAGACTGGCATAAGTTTTACACGTATGCTCAATTAATTGCGCGAGATTAGCATGTGTGTTCATGGGTATTCCTTAGCGTGTTGTTTTTATTAATTGTTGTTTGATGAGGCGATCCATTACAGAACCCATTATCCAACTAGGCAAATAACGCCTCATGATAGAGGTTAGTCTAGATTGTAAGCCTAGGATCACCATTGATTTTTGTCTATCCAAGCTGTGTAACATTTGCTTAGCGACTTAGACTGAGTGAAGGTTTGGGTATAAACTCTTATCGGTATTATTAATAGCAAATAGCTGTGCATTTCAAAGTTTGGGCTAACCACAATAACGAAATTGTGACCAGCCAAACTATGCATCAACGACAACAATAAACTACATTACCAACAAGCATTGGAGAGGCAGACCTTGGCATGGCAGACATTATTAATCATTAAGATTTCTTTAACGATCCATTACCCATTGATGCTGGATTCTGAGAATGGGTGTGGGTTTTACTGATTTTACACAGAAGTAACAAAGCTATTTATTATCTAACTATTTGAATTATCAATTATTTTTTATGTTTTTACAGTTTAATCTGAAAAATCAATCGTTTTAATCTAAACAATCAATTTTATTTTGTTCGCTCACACCTCTATTGTATTAATCAAGCAGACGCAAGGCTGCGTTAATTAAACTTTTTAAATACATCAATGAGGAAAAATATGAGCACTTCATTAATTAACACAAAATTACAACCATTCAATGCAACAGCTTACCACAACGGTGACTTTGTTGAGCTAACTGAAAAAGATGTGCTAGGTAAGTGGTCAATCTTCTTCTTCTACCCAGCAGATTTTACTTTCGTCTGCCCTACAGAGCTTGGTGATGTTGCTGACTTTTATGAGCAACTGCAAGAAATGGGTGTTGAAGTTTACTCAGTATCAACTGACACGCACTTCACTCATAAAGCATGGCACGATACGTCTGACACAATTGGTAAAATCAAATTTCCAATGATTGGTGACCCTACAGGTCGCATTACACGTAACTTCGGTGTGATGATCGAAGACGAAGGTCTTGCTCTTCGCGGTACATTTGTAATGAACCCTGAAGGCGAAATCAAAGTAATCGAAACTCACGACTTAGGTATCGGCCGTAGCGCGAAAGAGTTAGTACGTAAAGTACAAGCTGCACAGTACATTGCTGACCACGATGGTGAAGTATGTCCTGCATCATGGCAGCCAGGTGAAGAGACACTTGCTCCTTCACTAGACCTAGTTGGCAAAATCTAATTTGCCATAGCATTAAACGATAGCAAAGTTTTGCTTTGCTATCCCAATGCAATCTTAATTGCCCATCACAACTCACATTAAGCACATTAGCGGGTGATGGGCAGTTATCCCTAAATTTATTCTAGATTATTTATTCTGAACTCAAGGGCTAAGCCATGTTAGATACGAATATCAAAAACCAATTAACAAGCCACTTTGCTTCTATTACCAGCCCTGTTGAGCTGCTTATCGCCTTGGATGACAGCAATAAATCAACAGAACTTAAAAGCTTAGCAAACGATTTAGCTTCGTTAAGCGACAAATTTTCGGTGCGAGATAACCCTAACCAAGACGTGCGTCGCCCGTCTATGGTGGTGTCTTCACCTATAAACAATACGCAAATTACATTTGCGGGTGTGCCTATGGGCCACGAATTCACCAGCTTGATCCTTGCACTTCTTCACACAGGTGGTCATCCAAGCAAGGCATCAGAGACTGAAATTGAACAAATTAAATCATTACCTGGGCCGCTTAACTTTGAAGTATACATTTCATTAAGTTGTCAAACATGCCCGCAAGTTGTGCAAGCACTTAACTTAATGGCGGCGCACAATGAAAATATTACGGCCACTATGATTGACGGCGCCTTGTTCCAAGACGAAGTGAACGAGCGTAATGTGTTGGCAGTACCCGCTGTTTACTTAAATGGCGAGTTATTTAGTCAAGGTGCTGTAAACCTGACCGACATTTTAAACAAAGTGGATACCAAAGCGGCTGCACGCCAAGCCGAAGCACTGAACGACAAAGCGTTATTCGATGTACTTGTTGTGGGTGGTGGTCCGGCAGGGGCTTCTGCGGCAATTTATTCAGCACGTAAAGGCTTGAACACAGGTGTGGTTGCTGAGCGTTTTGGTGGTCAGGTATCAGACACCTTAGCCATTGAAAACTTTATTTCAGTTAAAGCGACCGAAGGCCCTAAATTGGTTGCTCAACTTGAAGAGCATGTAAAAGAATACGATGTTGATGTGATGCAAAATCAACGTGCGGCATCATTGACTAAGCAAGGTAATTATCAAATCACTCTAGAAAATGGTGCAGTTTTAAATGCTAAATCAGTGGTATTAGCAACGGGGGCTCGCTGGCGTGAAATGAATGTACCAGGCGAGAAAGAGTATCGCGGTCATGGTGTTGCTTACTGTCCTCACTGTGATGGTCCGTTATTTAAAGGCAAAGCGGTAGCGGTTATCGGTGGTGGTAACTCAGGTATTGAAGCTGCAATCGACCTTGCAAACATTGTTGAACATGTCACCGTGCTGGAGTTTGCCGATACCTTACGTGCTGACGAAGTCCTTATTCGTAAAGCAAATAGTTTAAACAACATTACTATTATCAAAAATGCGCAAACGACAGAAGTTATTGGTGATGGTAAACGAGTAACAGGCTTAAGCTATATTGACCGCATCTCTGGCGATGAAAAATCACTTGAGCTTGCAGGGATCTTTGTGCAAATCGGCTTGGTGCCAAACACTGAATGGTTAAAAGATTCAGAGCTATCATTGACTCGCTTTGGTGAAATCGAGATTGATAGCAAGGGTGCAACATCATTACCGGGTGTTTATGCGGCAGGTGATGCCACAACAACGCCGTTTAAACAAATCATTATTGCGATGGGCAGTGGTGCAACGGCAAGTTTAGGTGCATTTGATTACTTAATTCGCCACAGCGATGAGACTCAAAGCACGGAAGATGCAGCTTAATTAGTTGTATTAATAATGCCTCTTGATTAGGCAGCTTTACACCCATAGCTGCCGTTTTAAAGCCGCCCTCTCCAAAGGCGGCTTTGCTTTTTATTAATACAGCTATTGATACTGCGCTGCAGTAATAAATTCTTCAAAACTTTCACACCAAATAATCACCGTATTGTAATCAGAAATATTAATACTTTGCGGTATTTGCACTTTAAAACCATTAAACGAACGCACGGCTGCAACACGTTGCATGGTGCCTTTTTGTGCTAAGAAATCGGCTTCGTTATCAATAAAATTGCGCGAAAAATACAATTGGTAATCAGGGCCAGGTGATAGCTCACCTTGCATTGAGATGGCATCATTCGTTAAGTAGACTGTGCCGTTTCCATAGTGAAAACGATCAGACCCCGCTAAGTTAGGTTTAAATTCACCACTGAATAAAGCACGGTTTTTGTGTTGCGTTAGGGTGCTTGAGCTAGGAGCGGGTGCTTCAGTCAAAATAGGTAAGCTGTACATGCCAGTGAAAAAACCGGCTGCAAAAATGATAATGACAGCTATCAACATCAGTAATTTTTTGAGCATTATTGTCACTCCATGTTAGTGAGAGTTATTGCGTGTCGCTGATTGAGCTTAAATTGCTTTTCTACATCACCAAAATACTGTATGAAGAGTGCTTCAAGCTCGCCCGATTTTGCGAGTTTTTGCATGCCTTGCTCAAGAAGATCTCTAACTTCAACGTTCTCTTTACTTAAATAAAAATAATAGTGACTTGGGTATTGCAGCATAATTTGCGGCGCAATAGCAAAATCAAACGAATTTAATTTGTTAAATTCTGACTCGATAGCCAACACCGAGCGGGGGAAGTAATCCCCAAGGCCCACTTCTAAGGCTTTGAGCATTCCTTGGTAGTCTAACTCGCCATTAACTTTCAATCCATTCGCTTTTAAAATAGTGTAATCAGACCAGCTTTGTTGCTGTAAACCTACAAATGGTTTTAGTTCGTTAAGGTGGGTAATGTGTTTGAAGGTTTCTTGGTCTTGTTTGCGAATAATTAATAAGCGTTTTCCATGCAGCCCTTTGTACAAGGGAATTGATGTTCTAATAAGCGCGTGAGGTTGTTCATTAGGCATTGATAACCATGCAAGAGTAATCGCCTTATTATGACTTAACTGCTCTATAATTCGCTTATTGTTCATGGGTTTAACGTTATACATTAAGGCGACATCAGCACCCATTACGGCAAAGCTTTTTTCTAAAATTGCATGGATATATTGGTTTTTAGTAGCATCGGTATAATTGGGTTTGGCGAGTTGAATAACAAGCCTTTCGTGAGCTGTGACTGAAAAGTTGAACAGAGCAAAATAAAAAATACACAATAAAATGGCTCTGTTCATGGCTATACTTTTGTTAAGATTTCTAAATTATTTAAATTTACACTTTAAAAACATGTACTTGTTGCTGTAAGCGCGATGCTAATGAAGCCAATTCTTGGCTTGCTTGCGCATTTTGCTGAGAGCTTTCGCTTACCAATGAAATACTACTACTAAACTCGTTAATATTACAACTTAGTTCATTAGCGACAGTGGTTTGTTCATCGGTTGCAGTCGAAACCTGATTATTCATCTCAGCTATTTGGGCCATCTCTTGTGTTATTTCGGCTAAAAGTTGTGATGATCGTTCAGCATATTCAACACTTTGCTTTGCACTGTCATCTGCGTTCCCCATCGCACTAACAGCTTGTTGTGCCATAGATTGTAACTTAGTGATCATGTCATTGATACTTGCGGTTGCTTTTTGTGTATTGTGAGCTAATTGCCTTACCTCGTCAGCAACGACAGCAAAGCCTCGACCAGACTCACCGGCTCGTGCTGCTTCTATCGCTGCATTAAGAGCAAGTAAATTAGTTTGCTCAGCGACACCCTGAATCATCATAACAACTTGATTGATATCGGTTGATTGTGTGTTTAACTCATTGATAAGTTGGGTGTTGGCATTGACGATATGTGATAAATGATTGATTGCGTCAATATTCTCTTGCACCGACTTTTGTCCAAGCTTTGCAGTATGATCTGTGTGAGATGCTTTTTCTGATGTTGCCAATGCATTTGCCGCGACTTGTTCAATTGCACTACTCATTTGCGTAATGGCGGTCGCTATCATCGCAGACTGGTGCTCTTGTTCAGTGGCTGTGCTGGCAACTTGGTCGCTGATTGAGTTCATCTGTTCTGCCGCAGAAGAGAGAGTGAGCGTTGCGCTTGTTACATCGTTTACAAGGGCGTGAATGCGCTCCATCATGGCATTAAAATGGTGTGCGGCTTGCGCTATTTCGTCGCTGCCATGAGGCTGTGCGCGAAGTCGTAAGTCGGCATTTTCAGAGATGGAACCAATTGTTTCACTGAGCGAGAGTAGTGGATTATGAATCGAACGATAAATAATAAAGGCTATAAATAATAAGAGAATAATAAGTATTGTAATGGATGCTGTCATCGCAATACTGACTTGGCTAAAATCTTTGTCTGCAGACATTCTGAATTTACTTGCCTCAGTAATTTGCAAATCAATTAACCCTTGGTAGCTGGCACTTAGTGGATCAAATACATCATATAACTCTTTGACGAATGTATCTGAAGGGATTGCCTTAAACTCATCATTTTTAACTTGGTTCAATAAAGCCGTTAGTTTTTGTTGGACCACAGTTAAGCGCTTTTCTACAACGCTAACGAGCCGCGTCTCTTCCGTCGTAAGTTTTGTACTTAGGTAACTTTGCCATTTTCTATCAGCGATATTCTTTGCTTCAGTAACTGAAGTCAAAAACTCATTTTTAGCTATTTGATTCGCGCGGTATTTATGAAATAAATCAACAATATTAACTGCATAGTTGTCAGACACTGACTTTATCTGCTCAAGAGGGACGACCCTGTCATCATATAAGCTGTCTATCCCTTTGACCATATTCGACATTATAGACATTGCAAAAAATGAAGTGATCACAAAAACAGTAACCGGTAACAAAGCCAAAACGGCTAATCGCGTACGAACGGTGTAGTTATTTAACATGGTAGGAATACAAACTTTAATAAGGACGTATTATTAAAGCTAATAGAGAAATGTATTTAATCAAGTTTTTGCAATAGTAAATGTGAAAGTGGTTGAATCGACGGTGTACAAGATGGTGGTAACTAAAGCTTCAAGTACTAATTTTAGTTTTGAGCTTTAAGTTGCTTATTGCCTTCAATGTATAAATTATCGCCATCCCAACCTTGAAAAATCGCGGGGTTAATGTGGTCTATGGCAGTACTACCTCTAGGGGATAGTCTCATTCCTCCCTCATAAGCAATATCTCCGGATGCATAATATATTTTGGCAACGTATTCATCTGGCTCTAAATTTTTATTTTTTGCAATTAAGACAAATACGCCGCCATCCAAACCGCCCACCCAAAATGCTTTATTTGGTACTGCACTTGGTTTTTTCGGTACATCAAGGTCAATTTGTTGAGCATCGCAAGCACAGAGAAATAACATGGTTAATACTAAAAGCAGTATTTTTTTCATTTAATCTCTTCTAACCCTTCTATTTTTAGAGTTTTACTTTTTGGAACGTCATCTAATTAAGCCCCTTATATATGATATGGCTTAAGTGTAAGCTCAGCCTCGCAAAATATGACTAAGCTAGGTTAATTTGTATGGCTTTGATTTTATTTTTAAGCCGCTTGAGTTAAAAATTGTTGCCCTGCATCAATGCCCATATTGTATCCCGATGATAATTTGGCAAACGACTTGGTGGTGCGGCCGACAGCAAATGTAGGTGGCGGAGCAATAATATTAATATGGCAATCACTAGGTGGATTCATTATAAAATCAATGCTCTGATTGTAGTTTTCGGCACGATGTAACGTGGCCATAGCAAGCGCGGGGTTTTCTTTGTACAGGCGTTTTACAAGCCAAGGGGCTTTTGATGGTTTTTTCTTGTAGCCTAAAGGTTGAGAGAGAATAACCGTGATATCTTTATTACCCATCTCATAAGCTTTTCGAACGGGAATAGAGTCAGCAACACCGCCATCAGCAAGCTGTAGATTGTCAACTCTTGGGTATTGGCGATAAGCAATAGGCAAAGCACAGGATGCTTTTAATTGCTCTTCGAGGGACTGAGCATGACCTTTTAGGTATTCTGCTTTTCCAGTGTTTATGTTGGTGGCAACAATATAAAACTCAGCAGCTTGCTTCTCAAAGGTTTCTAAATCGAGACGAATATCTCGCATGGTTTCTTGCCATAGCCAATCTAAATCAAATAAATGGCCACCTTTAATAAAACGAACAAAATCAATGAACTCTGGACGGCATGAATAATCAGTAATAACGGCATGGTTACGTTTGTATTGAGCACATAAGTAAGCTGCAATATTTGTTGCTCCCGCCGATACACCATAACATTGTTTGAAAGGTTGATAGTGCGCTTCTAAAAAGGCATCAAGTACCCCTGTAGCAAAAATACCGCGCATAGCGCCGCCTTCTACAACCAGAGCTTTGTTAATTGTCATAATAGCTACCTTGCTTTCAAACTGTTTATACCCAAACCATAGCAAACACAGGCTAAAAACAAAATAGAGTTTTGGCTCTAGTTGTAAAAATTGTATTTACTTAAATACGCTAAAGCTAAATAGCTAAAAAACGTAAGCACTTAAATAAATAGATAAATATATTGAAAAAATAGATGTGGCTTTATTTATGTAAATGCACCCCAAATTAGGTGCATGAGTAGAGGCAGGTGATCAGTTTTAGCGTTTTCCCAAGATAGGAGTTTGCATATTCGGATGGGCATTAAACAAGGTACAAAACACATAGCCTGTTACGAACATAACTATGCTATATGTAGCGCTAGGAATAGCCATAACCCATCATTATTACTGGCGATTAATATGGCGAGCTTGCCATTCTTGCTTTGATACTGTGTATTTTATAGTCATAGTTACTTCCTAAAATGGGACCTTACGAACAATAATGTCTTTAAACATCACCCAGTCGCCAATAAAGCTATAAAAAGGGTGAGTAAACGTGGCAGGGCGGTTTTTTTCAAAAAAGAAGTGACCTACCCAAGCAAAACCGTAGCCGATTAGCGGGCAGAAAATGAGCAAACTGTATTGCTGTTGGTAAAGTGCAGCAAACAAGATAGCCAACACAAACCAGCTGCCAATGAAGTGTAAGCGTCGACATACCTTATTTTTGTGTTCTTGTAAGTAGTAAGGGTAAAACTCTTTAAAGTTTGCGAACTCGCGTTTACTTGCGACGGTGCCCATATTGTTGTCTCCGTTGTTAATTACAGGTTAACAATAGGCTTTTGTTTTCTAACTTACTTGATATTATAGGTCATTAAATTGTTTGTTAGAGACACGTATGCGTACCTTATCAAGCTGGTGGCTACGCGCCATGGCTGAGTCATTCAAGTGGCAAGGTTTACCCATCAATGCGCTATTTTCACAAGCCCATATATCGCTGAATGATCTAAGCAGCCAAACAGCTCGTTATCCGCAAGCTAGTGTAAGTACGCTTTGGAAGCAAGCTCAGGCGATGTTGCCTGATATTCATTTAGGCATATATGTTGGTAGTACTATGAATGTGCGAGCCATACCTGTGGTAGGGATGGCGATTATTCAGTCAACGCAATTACTCAGTGCCTTTCGGCTTATTTTACGCTATCAAAAGTTGATGGTGGATACGCATAATGTGTCGTTAATTGATCATGGTGCTGAGTATGAATTGCGCTTTAATTTCAGTGATGGTGAGCGTGATATGTCATTGTTAAGTTATGAGGCACCAATGGCATTTTGTTTGAAAATAGCACGTACTGTAAAAGGAAAAAACTGGCATCCATCGCGTATTTGTTTACAGCGAAAAGAGCATCTTGCTGAAATAAATGAACATTTTAATTGCCCTGTCGAGTATGGAGCCAAAACTCACAGCTTATTTTTTTGTGAGCAAACCGATGCGCAGCCATTTATTGCGGGTCAAATCAAAGTTGCTACACAAAGTAATGTCAGTCATGTTTTGCGTATTTTACTTGAAGAGCATTTAACCCTAGGGGAGTTTGGCTGTAAAGATATGGCAAAGGCGCTCAATATGAGTGAAAAAACCTTGCAACGGCGTCTTGCTAAAGAAGGAACTAACTTCAGCCAAGAACTGGCGAACTTAAGACAACAAAGAAGCACCACACTTTTAGTTGAAACAGACTTATCACTCACTGAAATAGCGTTTTTATGTGGTTACTCAGAAGTGAGCGCATTTTATCATGCATTTAATCGTTGGTATGGCGTGTCACCAAAGACATACAGGCAAGAATTAAAACCAAATTCGCAGTAATATTTAATTGTTTTATGGGGTTAACCTTTCGCTATCTGCGTTAAAAAGTTCTCATTTTGGGTTGTATGGATGCAGGAGATACAGCAATGTAGGAGCAATTGCACAGCACAATTTAAAGAACGCAATTTTGCCTTGTTACCTACGAGCTTTGATTGCCTGAAAATAGCTCGCTTAATTAAGCGTATCGGTATAAAAAGAATAATAAGCAAACCAGTTTAAAGTGTAAAAAAATTTAAAACTCAAAGTTAAATTACTCAGCCATTTCTTCTATGCGGTTACGGCCATTTTGCTTTGCTCGGTAAAGTGCTTTGTCGGCCATAATAAGCGTATGATCAGCTACGTTGTGCGCATTAGGTTGGCATGAGTAAATACCAAAGCTTAATGTTAGTAACGGGTTCACTTTAGAATTAGGGTGTTTAATTGCGAGTCGTTTAATCGCTAGCTGTAACTTTTGGCAGAATAAAAAGGCTTCTTGCTTATTAGTAGCGGGGAGAATAATAGCGAACTCTTCACCACCGTATCTGGCTGCTAAGTCTCCTGGACGCTGACAATTTTCTTCAAGGGTTTTAGCAACGCGCTTTAATGCTTGATCACCTTGTTGATGACCTAGCGTATCGTTATACAATTTAAATGAGTCAATATCACACAGAATTAAGCTTAACGAGAGTCTGCTGCGGGCACAGCGTTTTAATTCTTGTTGTAGGGTAGTATCGAGTTGTCGACGATTAGCAATTTCGGTCAGACTGTCTCTATGAGCTTGCTCATGCAACTCTTTATTTGCAGCAAGTAACAGCTTTTGTATCTTTTCAAGTTTATTTTTATATTGCATATTTTTTAATGCATTTGTGATCATGTCGCCGACGAGTTTTATTCTTAACAAATCTGTTTGAGACCATTGACGGGCTTTATTAACGCAGTCACAACCGATGAAGCCAAATAATGTTTTTTCGACGACTAAGCCAATACATATAACAGATTGAATTCCCTCGTTAGTGAACTCCATTTTCTCTGCGCTGGCTTCAGGGGGTAATTCAGCGGTGTTTGATGCGTTAAAAATATGCTGAGTGTGCATTTGCTGAAAAAAATAAGGTAAAGAATCTTTTGGGATATTCTGTAGGTGCTCTTTAAAGGGCGTAATACCATCGTTTACCCACTCGTAGGTGTTACTCATCGATAATCCGTCATCACTAAATTCAAAAATGTAAGTACGGTCAGCATGGCAGTTTAAGCCTATTGTTTGCAGTGCTTTTTCTATTTGCTGACTCATATTTTCGTTTTGGATATCGATAAGTTCTGTTGAAATCTGAGAAATCAGCTCATCGAAGTCTTGGCTTTGGGCTTGGCTAGGTAATGTACGAGGTTCACACACAGTGATATAAAGGGAATCACAAAGTGTTGCAAATTTTAGGTCGAGTAGTTTGGCTGACTGAGTACGTCGGTTGGTGAGGGTTACAAACAAGGGATATTTGTTGTACGAACTTGGCAATAAGTCGGTAATGCCTAGTGATTCGCTACTTAGCGCGTTATTAAGTGCAAGATGAGTTAGGTTGAGTTCATCTGAGCTTAGTTGCTCTTCAATTGAGAATAGCGACTGTGCAGGTAAGTTAAAATAGAAACGATTGTGTTGCTGATCAAACATGATGATAGCTATCGGTAATGCTGCGAGAGTCTGCCATGTTTGCTCAATTGAACTCATTAAAAAACGACCTAAAACCAATACACGGTATAAGGTTACAATTTTTAACAAAATATTGATATAAAATTTTCTTTTCTCTCAATCAGAAAGCTAAAAACATGCGTAGCGTAAGAGATAAATAAGTTTTTAGTGCGTTTAGTGGCGTCACGTATTACAATTGAGACTGTATATCATTACTCTTTTTCCAGCGAATAGGTTTATCTCTTCTTCATGACAGATATTACGACTCACCAAGCATCTAGACGTCGCTTGCTAATTGCTTTAGCCATTACTTGCTCGTTTATGGTAATTCAGATCATTGGTGCGTATTTTTCAAACTCGTTAGCAGTGCTTGCTGATGCGGGGCATTTGTTTGTCCATAATAGTTCTTTATTTATCGCGTTAATAGCGTCGTCAATGGCGATACATTTTGCCAAAAACTTTAATGATGGTTATCAACGTGCAGAACTAACAGGCGGTTTAATCAATGGTATTCTGTACTTAAGTATTAGTTTGGTTATTTTATACGAAGGTGGTGAGCGATACCTACACCATAATGAAGGTAACCATCTCGAAATTAATAGCTATCTAATGTCTGTTATTTCAGCTATTGGCTTTTTATTTCATGGTGCCGCAGCTTGGGTCCTTTACAAAGGGCGCAAAGCGAGCATTAATGTATACGCGGTGTTTCTTCACTCGTTTTTTGATTTAATTTCAACGGTTTCAACTTTTTTTGCAGGAATTTTGATTTACCTTACTGGCTGGGCTGAAATCGATATTATTTCGAGCATGTTAATTGCCTCTTTCGTTTTATTCACGGGTGTTAAAGTAATAATACGTTGCATTAAAGGCCTAGTTGAAAATAATAGTAAACTGCCTAATGTGGCTGAGGTTGAAAAAAGCATAGCTTCAATTGAGCATGTTCAAAATGTGCATAATGTAACGGTTGTTCGTCAGGATAACACTGTCATTGTCGGCGCGCATGTCGTGTTAAAACAACACTGTACAGTAGAAAAACATGATGAAGCGTGCCGCCTAAAAGTCGAAAAGCTTTTACTTTCGCGCTTTAAAGTTGCGAAAAGTGTCTTACAAATTGAAAGCCATGAATGCCACCCTATTAATTAAGGTGGCAAATTACCTTTTTTTCTTTTAATTTAAAGGTATCACTATAAGATAGGGTACCGCCTTTGCTAGTTCATAAACCGCCATATTTTAGCTTTTTTGCAGCTGTGTTGTTAGGAGCTGTTGCGGGTGTTACCAATCTACTTCCTATCTTTTTCTTAGATAGCTCCGAATTTTTGTTAGGGCAATTTTTTGTCATCCTAAGTTTACTGCTATTTGGTTGGCGATTTGCGCTTATCACATTTGTGATAAGCACTGGCTTTATTTTTTATCGTTGGGGGCATGCATGGCCCTCAGTTGTATTTGCTCTTGAACTTATCTTTTTGCACGTTTTTTGTTTAAGTAAAGCCCGACCTGTGTTCCTGCGCGGTATGATATTTTGGTTTATAGTCGGCTTGCCCTTACTTTGGAGTTTTGGCCATTTTACATTGGGCTTGCCAATTTTGACTATTGCCATAGCCTTGGCAAAATACAGCCTCAATGCAGCGATTTACTTGTCTGTCATTGATTTATTGAGCTTCTTCTTTAGCCGTTACTCATGGTATAAATACTATTCTTCGTTATATAAAATACTCAATTATATAGTAACTTTACTCATTATTTTGGTCGTTATTTTAACGTCTATAGTATTAACCAATAATCACTATTCACGCATTGAGTATGAGATCAATTCTCAACTTTATGAAAAAGCACAAGAAATATCGCAGACCATAGATACTCACTTAGAGCACCATAAAAAAGGTGTTCTTTTAACTGCAAAAAGTATTGCTTTAGGCGCTCCTAAACAAGCAATGTTAGAGAACATGGCGCAGTTATATCCTGATTTTAGAACGCAAATCATTACAAATGCAGTTGCTGATGTGACTCATTTTTATCCTAAATCTTTAGCAATTAGCCTAGAGCAATCTAAGATCCAACCAAATGTTTCAGATAGAGACTACTTTATTAATGCTCCTAACCATAGGCTTGGGTATGTGTCTTCTATTTTTAAAGGACGTGGGTTTGGTGCGCTTCCTATCGTGGCTGTTTCTGCTCCTATCTATATTAAAGATACCTTTACAGGAATTGTTGAAGGCTCATTGATGTTTGATTACTTTTCAAAGTTACGACCTAGTTTATTCAGCCATCAAGGTGAGTTAGTCGTGTTAGATTCAATGAATAAAGTGGTTTACAGCTCCTTAGATGACTTTATTGAATTACAGGAAATTAAAGACAATGAGTTGAGCGGGTTTGCAGATGAGACTCGCTTTAAGGTGCTTAACCCTGATAGTGAGCAGCAGTTTTATGTTCGTCAAGCACGATCATCAGAGCACAACTGGGTGGTGTTGACTATGCTTAATCGCAAGTATGCTAACAATGTTGCAGTGCATGCTTGGGGGCAGTCAATTGTAATGATTGTATTTATTATCTTATTGACCAGTATTTTTATAACCCAGCTTAGCCGCTGGTTGGTTGCGCCTATTTCAAAGTTAGCTGAACAAATTGATAAATTTGAACCTGAGCAGGCAAATACAGATGCATATTTGCCTAATACTTGGCTTGAAGTAAGCAGGTTGCAATCACAGTTTGCTAATTTAGCTAATAAACTAACACTGAGCTTTAGCCGCCTACGTCAAGTAAACCATGAAAATGAGCACCTTAACAGCAAGCTTAAGGACTTTAATGCACAATTGGAACGCCAAGTTAGTGATAAAACAAATGAGTTGGTAGAGGCCGTTAAAACTGCAAATCATGCCAATAAAACAAAATCGCAATTTTTAGCCAATATGAGCCACGAGATAAGGACGCCGTTAAATGGTATTTTAGGCATGACGCAGTTGCTTCTTGATAATCAAACCTTACCAGAAAAAGAACGCGAAGAGCTGGCAATGGTGCATCAAAGTGCCAACAATTTATTATTGATACTTAACGATATTTTAGACTTTTCAAAAATTGAAGCTGGAGCACTAAAATTAGAATATCGTGCTGTAGAGGTGAAAAAGCTGTTATATAAGTTAGCGCAAGTGTTCAGTAATACGTGTGTGAAGCCTAACGTTTCGTTTGAACTTGATATATCAAAAGACATTCCCGATTACGTTAGCTTAGATCCGCTTCGCTTCAGCCAAGTTATTAATAATATTTTAAGTAATGCGGGTAAGTTTACCGATTCAGGTGAAATTACTTTATCCAGTCGTTACAAAGATGGAATAATTGAAGTATGTATTCGTGACACGGGCATTGGTATTTCGCCAGACCAGCAAGCTATACTTTTCACTGAGTTTACTCAGGCTGATATTTCTACAACCCGAAAGTACGGTGGTACTGGGCTTGGTTTAGCGATTTCAAAGCGTATTATAGAGTTAATGAAAGGTGAGCTGAAACTTCAAAGTGAACAAGGTAAGGGCAGTGTGTTTACACTTTGTGTACCTGCTCAAATAAGTGAATCCACGCTTGTAGATAATCAATCTGTTCAGAAGCCAGAGCTAGCAGGTGTCAATGTACTGATAGTTGAGGATAATCCAGTTAATCAACTGGTACTCAATAAAATGATGCATGAAACTCAGTGTACAATTCAACAAGCCAGTGATGGTGTAGAAGCACTTAAAGCCTTAGAGAGCTTTGTGGCTGACATTATTTTAATGGACTGTCAGATGCCAAATATGGATGGTTATCAGTGCACTCAAGCGATTAAATTAGCGCCAGAACGCTATGGGCGAGCTGTTATAATTGCGATTACCGCAAACGCTTTTGAAGATGATCAAAAGCGTTGCATTGAAGCAGGAATGGATGATTTTATTTCTAAGCCTATTAATAAAGATGAGCTATATAATTGTCTAAATAAGTGGTTTAAAGCGCGTTTAGACGGCTAATAATAGCTTGGATGGTAGACTCCTTGTTAAGCTCATCGATCAGCATGGGCTTAGCAAAATAATATCCTTGTAGATCTTCACAACCCATCTTCTCTAAGAACTTAATTTGTTCTGTGGTTTCGACACCTTCAGCAATACAATAAAGCCCTAAATTTGTCGATAGCGCATGAATGGTTTTGATGATTGACTCGTTACTTTTATCTTGGCCAATGTTACGCACAAAGCTTTGATCTATTTTTATAACATCGATAGGAAATTGGCTTAAATAGGTTAATGAAGAATAGCCTGTCCCGAAGTCATCCAGTAACAGTTTAAAACCCGCGTTTTTTAATTTTTGTAACTGCTTTGATGCTTTTATTTTATCCTCAAGTAAGGTGCTCTCAGTGATCTCCAAGCGCAGCTGAATTGGTTTTACCAAATGATTATTCAGTATCATCAACAAACGCTCTGTAAGGTTTGACTTCAAAATATGCATCGGTGATAAATTTAACGACAAATAAAAGCGAGGGTTTGCACGTAAAAGGGGCTTGAGCTCGGTTAATGCGCGCTCAAGTGCTTGCTCTGTTAAGACATCAATTAAACCGATTTCTTCAGCGATAGGAATAAATTCGGCGGGGGAGACAAATCCTTGCTCGTTTTTCCAGCGCATTAAAAGCTCAACACCGTTGATGGTTTTATTCCTAGCATTAACAATCGGCTGATAGTTATTAAATAGCTCGTCATCTTTAAAAGCATCTTTTAGTGCGTTTTCGAGTAACAACTTTTTAGTGAGCTGGTTATTCATTTGCTCTGTGAAATATTTAAAGTTGTTACGGCCAGACTGTTTTGCATGCATCATTGCAATATCAGCGTTGCGAATTAAGTCATCCGCAGTTGTTGCATCAAATGGATACAGAGCAACCCCGATGCTGGCCGATATATTGATAGAAAAATCTTCAATAACCACTTTATTACCTAGTTCATCGGTGAGTGATTTAACTAAGGTACTTAAGCTTTGAGGCGAGTGTAAGTCTTGCACTAGCACTAAAAATTCATCACCACTTTGCCTGCCTATTATTGCATTGTCAGGTAAAATTAAACTCACTCTTCTGGTGATGTTGCACAGTAACTGATCGCCCACCGCATGACCAAAAGAGTCATTGACAGGTTTAAATTTATCTAGGTCGATAAACAACAGAGCGGCTAATTTATTCTCTTTGCTGGCCTCATTAATACAGATATTTATTTTAGAATGCATTAACGTACGATTAGGTAAGCCTGTTAAAGGGTCATAGTTAGCTAGGTATCTAAGCTCATCTTCGGCACGTTTTTGCTCTGTTAGATCTGATATTACGATAACGTAGTAATTAATTGTTTGCTGATCTTTTGCTACGGCTGTAACACTTATGTGTACTGGGTGAGCGGGACTTTTTAAGGTGCGGATAAATGCCTCTGTCTTCCAGTTTTGTTTGGGTTTGAGGGTTTTTAAAACAGTCAAAAACTCAACGTAGTGCGCTTTTCCTATCGCACCTAAGAAGTCTTTTAAGCTCAAGTCTGCAATGTTATTCGGTGTGGCAAAGGCTTCGCTGAAACTGGCATTAGCTGAAAAAGGCTTTAATTGATTATCTAAAATAAGTAGCCAATCATTTATTTGACCGAAGGCTTCCCCAAGCACGGCGGCTTGCTGTGCATTTGCTTTTTGCTCAGTAATATTGCTATATATTCCTGATATTTTCAGCGGTGTATTATTTTCATCCGCTGCAACGACACGGCCAAGATCTTGATACCATAACCATTGACCTGCTTTGTGTCTTAGACGGTAGGTTACATTCCACTGTTGTTGATTGAGCTGTTTAGAAAAAGAGTCCCATTGATTGATGAATAAGCGTCGATCATGAGGGTGAATCAGGTTTAAAAATTCAGTGAGTTTAATTGTATCCTCGTATTCTTTATAACCTAATTCAGCCGCTATACGGTTATGGTGTATAGTCATATTTTTAAGGTTAGCTTCCCATACACCACTGTTATTACTACTTAGTGCAAGCTCAGTTTGTTGCTGGGATTTTACGATCTCATCATGCGCTTTTCGGATCGTTTGCTGACGAGCACGATACTGCCAAAAAATAATAAATAAAATAGCCAAAACAATCACTGTGTAGCAAGCGATTGCAAACGGAGAGGACCACATTGCATATGCCACGTTGAACCTTAACTGGCGGGTTGCAGTGTCAGCTTTAGTGAGCTCTGAAGTAGATGAAACCGACAACACATAATCACCAGGAGGAAGCTTTGTAAAAAGTACCTTATTAGTCGTTAGTTTGTCGTATTTTAATGACGTAGGGCCTTCTAAAGTCACTTTATATCGTGTGGTGTCTTTATTTAATGTGTCAAAGTTAGAAAAAGTGACCTCTAAGCCTATATCATCTGCGGTGAGTTGCAGCGCATTATCAGCGTATTTATAGGGGTGATAGTTAAGCTCTCTTGATAAGAGTGAAACACTGGTAATTTCAGTTGCGTTTTTCTGCGTACTGACTGGCGAAGAAAGAAAATCTTCTGGCGAGACAAGTAAGACGCCACGGGTTGAACCAAATGCTATTTGCCCATTAGCGAGTGTTGTATCTGCATCTATATTAAACTCGTTAACGGATAGACCGTCTCGTATAAAATAGCGATCTAACGTAAATGAGCTCAAATCTAAACGATATAAACCGTTTTGAGAGCTAAACCATAAAAACCCAAAACGATCTATTTGAAGCCCAAAAACTGATTTAGCCTGTAAGCCAGATGCTTGCCCAAAACGATGCTTAACTTCATAGGTTTCAGCGTCTAAGCCTATTAAACCTTCATGTGATGAAGCTAGCCATAACATATTATTGTGATCGATGACCCAGTCATCTATTAGAAAGAAAGCTAAAGGGTTATAGTTTTCTACTTTATATATTAGCGTTAACTTTTGGGTGGATTCATTGTAACGATAGAGCTTACCCGACAGGTTAAGCACATACTCATCAGGATAATTGGGGAAAGGCTTTAAAAATGAATTTGCATTAATTATATCTACTTGCTCTTTAAGCCCTTTAATGACATTTAATTCGCCAGTTTTACCGTTATAAGTGTAAAACTCGTCATTCGTTATAAAGGCAAATTGATCAGGTTTTATAACGTGAAAACCCCAACTAGGCTCTGTTGATAAAAATGCCTTTGTTTTTTCACTGCCGTTAATGGGTATTGTTTTGCCTGTTTTTTTGTCAAACAGCGTCAATCCAACATACTTCATCAGCCATAGGTAACGGTTATTATCATCTAGTTGTGCTTTGCTAATACCATAAATACCATGCTCACCATGAAATGCTTTTTCATCATTGTTAACTAAGTACGCAGTGGTTTTTTTAGTTAACTGGTTGTATTTCATTAAGCCGTTATCGGTACCAATCCAAAGGGTATTATTGTCATCTTGGATAATTGACCAAATGTTATTGTCGTAATAACTTTGTTCATTCTTCAACTGGATATGTTTAAAGCGCTTGGCCAAAGTAGACCAAGTGAATACCCCTTGCGAACGTGACGCAAGCCAAAGCAGACCCGTTTTATCAACCATGACATCTGGTATAGTGTTATCGGTCATGTTGAATTTGCTTTGGTCGAAACGTAAAACAAATTCAGCGTCTAGTGTTTGTCGATTAAATTCAAATAAGCCTTTTTCGGTCACTATATATTCACCAAAAGGGCTGTCGGTATAATCCCATATATTGAGCTTTGAAATGAGTAACCTAGCTTTGTCAAATTCAAGTAACTCTTTGTTGTTAAAAGGGATGTTATACATTCCTTCCACCGTTCCGGCGAGAAGTCCTAGCTGTTTATCGATATGCAAAAATTTAACGTTTTTGTTGTCATCGTTGATGGTTTTTTGACTTGCCAATGGAATATACGAAATATGCTCATCAGCGAGATTCTTAGAAAACAGCCCATTTGAGGTACCTATAAATAGAGAGTTTTCATAGAGTTTCAGAGAGCGAACAAAATGCTCCTCTTTATTTATCGAGAATTCATGTAAAAACTTTTTTGATTGCTTGTGGTAGGAGTAAACGTGTTGGTTTATAGCGAAAAAGTAATCGTTATCACTTTCATCGAAAGCCAATATTGGTGAGAAAAAATTATCTTCAGGGTTTAGTTTTCCTGAATAGATTTTTTCAACATGCAAAGATTTTGGGTCAATTAAAAAAGCCCCTGAAAACTCGGTACTTACAAATAGTTTTCCATTGTTAGTCTTTGCCATGAAGGCAATTTGTCGCTGATCGAGTATGTGCTCTCCTGAAAATGGAGATACCTGGTAACCGTCATAACGATTTAAACCTTGGTAAGTACCAATCCATATAAAACCGAGATCATCTTGAACAACTTTAGTAACAGAGCCTTGAGTTAAGCCTTCATCTGTTGAAAGTCGCTGAATTTGCAAAGCATAATTTTGCGCATTCGCAACGTTAGGGAATACTAACAGAGTAAAAATGAAAATTAGGAGAAAGTGTTTAGGCACCGAATGTTGAACCCTAAATGATTATTTGCACAAAACTTTTAGTAAAATATAGCACAAATATGCACGTAATTAACGTGTAAGAAAAGATAATTTAGCATAATGTTAATTAAGGCACACAAATGTATCTATGTGCTATAAATACATTAATTAAAAATGACCCAAGGCCTTTTATGCGTCATCCATTTATATGTCAAAAAACGCAAACGATTTTACTTATCATTGATGAACAAGCAGGGCTTTCTCCTGTTATTAGCGAGTTTGCAGAGGTTGTTAATAATACCGAAAAGCTTTTAAAAGGGGCATCTCTTTTTGATATTCCAGTGGTTTTTACGGAGCAAAATCCTGAAAAACTGGGTGCAACCGACCCATCGCTTGCCCACTTTATGGCAACAAGCTGTAATATAGAAAAAATACATTTTAGTGCCTGTTTAGAGCCAAACTTTATAGAGTCGCTATCGCGCTTTAATCGTCCCCAAATTGTTGTTGCAGGAACAGAAGCGCATGTTTGTGTTTTACAAACGTGTTTAGATTTATTAACTGCCGATTTTAAATTATTCATTGTGGATGACGCTATTGCATCGCGCAACTCACACCATAAAAACATAGCAACAAAGCAACTTACGCAGGCTGGAGCTATAATAACCTGTACCGAAAGTGTGTTATTTCAATGGTTAGAAAAAGCAGGAACTGAACAATTTAGAGCATTATTGCCATTAATAAAGTGAACCATGATACGCATCAAACCGTATAGGCTCGGTTAATTGTATTTTTGTAAATAATTTAATAATTAAGGCTTTAACTATGACAAGTGTGCGCCGCCTTTTTACCTATTTGTTTCTTCTTTTATTTGTAGAGTCTTTGGTATTAGGGTTTATCTACTCAACCTTGTTAACCGGTGTGGTCACAGGCTTACTTTTGCTGTCTTTGCCGCTTTGGATGCTGTACCGCTTCCCAAGTAGTAAATTGACCGCTCATGTGGTTGCAGCTGGCTGCATGATGTTTTCGTTTTTACACATCCAACAAAGCTATGGACTTATTGAAGTTCACTTTGAAATTTTTATATTGATGGCTGTGCTAATCATGTTTGTTGAGTGGCGAGTGTTTATTACTGCACTTGCGTTTGTTGCCGTTCATCATTTAAGTTTTTATTTTTTACAAATCAATGAAATGGGTTTATATGTTTTTGACCCTGACAGATTGTATTTTAGTACCGTACTTATCCATGCTGTATATGCCATTGTTGAAGCTATTGTTGCGGGCTACATCGCTAAAACATTGCACCGTGAACGCAGTGCAGGGCTCTCGTTAAGTAATACTACAGAGCAAATTATGGCGGATGAAAACAGTATTAATATTAGTCTAAGAGCCGATGAGAGTCACAGTGAAGCGGTGGCGGGCTTCAATCGTCTTCTTGGTTTTGTTTCAAGTGTAATTGGTGATGTACAAAGTCAAAGTAGTGTTTTAAAAAATCAGTCTAAACAATTGCTTGAAGTACATGATGAACTACACCAACAAGCACTGCACCGAGAGCAGTTATCGGCTGATATTGCACAATCAGGTGAGCGCGTTGCTGAAGGCTTTGCCCATGTTGAGCAAGAAAGTAATGAACTACAAACCCAGTTTGAAAAGCTTCATTTAAGTGCGAGCGAGGCATTAAATGAGGTGGCGAATACAGACAACAAAACCGCTGAGCTTGCTAGTAACCTTAAAGAGGCAGATCAAAATATTGCACTATTAGTAAGTGCATGTAGCCATATCTCAGACTTACTGAATGAGATTTCATCGATTGCTGAGCAAACCAATCTCCTTGCTTTAAACGCGGCTATTGAAGCGGCTCGTGCCGGTGAGCAGGGGCGCGGTTTTGCTGTGGTCGCAGATGAAGTTAGAAACCTTGCAACGCGTAGTAAACACACCACAGATAAAATAACGACAACCCTTGAAAGTTTGATGCAAAATAGTGCTTCATCGACTCAGTCAATGCAAGGGAGTATCACTCTGATTGAGCAACTATCGGCAATTAGCACACAAATGAAGCAACAAATCACTGAAATGACGGAGCAAGTAAATAGTGCTGCCACTAGCTCACAATCGGTTGCGCATGTAGTGCAAAACCAAGCGGGTAACACCCGTGCAATTGCCGAGAACTCACAAGCCTTAATTGCTAATCAAGACAATGATAACCATATGATTGAAAAGCTAACCGATCGTGTGCAGTTAATTGATGTCAGTATTGATGTGCTGGAGCAGGGTATTGCTAAATTCAAATAGCATAAGATTAACAGTGGCGACCCTTTTATGGGTTGTTACTGTGCTTGCTACTTTAGTTTTTGCTTACACCCAGCAAACAGAAACATTTGACCCCGATAACACGCTGTCGCAACCAAACTGGCTGTCATTGTTTCAAAATACCGTTGGGCTTAATGCAGTCGAAGGCGATACTTTGTATATTGTGGATGAAAACACCTGTGTCTGTTCCGCGCGCTCACAAGCGCACATTCAGAGCTTAACAGACTACGCTATCGAGCAGGGAGTGAAAGTAGTAAAACTAGCCCCGAGTATGGCTTTGTCTTCACTTATACCCGCGCAACCGGCTGCGGTACTTATTTCAGATAATCAAGAGTTGGCATATGCAGGGCCATTATCAAAAGGCTTAGCATGCTCGAGTCAGAACGGTTTTGTTGAGTTGGTAATTAAAAATTTACGTGCTGGTTTTAATAGTCAGTTCGTTAATTCTAATGCCAAAGGGTGTTATTGTAAGATTGGTTAAGTTTAACTTTTAAGCAAACAGATACAAAAAAAGAGGCCAAAATCACATTGGCCTCAGAACAACTAGGATTAGCAGGATTAGGAATAGATTACTGGATCTGGCCTCTAATTTCCCCACTCGGGTTAGCAGGTGTATGTACATTTACATAATGACCGCCAGAGGCGAGTACTGAAAAGGTGTCGGCATCAATCATCAAGCCAGCGTTGCTCATCCAGCGATTCATATCATCGCTATCTTGCACAAGGCCAACCAATACCGGGCCATTTTCACCTGTCACACCGGTATGAATATGCGCTGCGCTGGCGTCGCTCACACCTGAGGTGAGTACTTGTAGTTCAACACTGTAATCATGGGTGTTCACTAATGCATAGCCATCACCTGATGCGCTTGTCACAACACTTGGTACTTCTTGTGCGCCGCTTAGCGGGAAGGTCACAAATACATAGTTATCAGTTAAAATTTGCCCACGTAGCTCACCGCTAGGATTAGCCGGCGTGTGCACATTAACGTAGTGGCCACCTGATGAAAGTACTGCAAAAGTATCTGCATCTATCAAGGTGTTTTCAGGTGTTTGCCATAGGTTAATGTTATCGCTTGACTGTTCTAACGCCGCAAGTACATCACCGTTCATACCAATGCGGCCAGTGTGGATGTGCGCAGCAGTTGCATCACTTACGCCCTCTGTTAATGCTCTTAACTCTAAGTGGTAATTATCCGTATTGACTAGTGCATAACCACTGCCTGACGCCATGGTATCGACTGCGGGTACTTCTTGCATGCCAGTTAATGGGAAAGTCACTAATTGATAATTATCTGTCAGAATTTGGCCTCTGATTTCACCACTTGTATTAGCAGGTGTATGAACATTTACATAATGACCACCTGATGCAAGTACCGCAAAAATATCTGCGTTTATCATTGTATTGGCAGGTGTTACCCAGGTGCCGGCATCAGTTGTTGACTGCTCAAGTGCAACAAGTACATCACCATTAGTGCCAATTCGACCTGTGTGAATATGAGCGCCTGTTGCGTCATCTACACCTGTTGTGTTTACACGAAGCTCGAGGTCGTAATTATTCATATTAATAAGAGCATACGCTTCACCACTAGCATTGGTGGTAACAGCAGGTACTTCTTGCTCACCATTGAGTGTAAAGCTTGTGAACGCGAAGTTGTTGGTAAGTATTTGGCCTCGTAGTTCTCCGCCAGCATTAGCAGGTGTATGAACATTTACATAATGACCACCAGAAGCAAGCACCGCAAAAATGTCAGCATTTATCATGGTATTTGCAGGAGTCATCCAAACGTTACTGTCACCCATTGATTGTTCAAGAGCGACGAGTACATCACCATTAGTGCCAATTCGACCTGTGTGGATATGTGCTGCAGTTGCATCGTCTAAGTTTGAAGTAACAACCGTGAGTTCTACGCTGTAGTCAGTTGTGTCTACTAATGCGTAGCCATCACCACTGGCCATGGTGTTTACCATAGGCACTTCTTGCTTACCACTAAGATCAAATGTTGCCACTGCGTAGTTATCCGTCAGGATTTGTCCGCGAATTTCGCCATTCGCAAATTCAGGGGTGTGAATGTTCACATAATGTCCACCATCTAAGAGCACCGCAAGAGTATCACTGTCAATGGTGGTTCCCTCAGGCACAACCCAATCAGTCATAATTTCATCGTCTTGTTCTAAAACCACAAACACATCACCATTTGAACCTAATTTGCCTGTGTGGATGTGCGCTGCTGTTGCATCATCTAGACTCATAGTGACTGCGCGAAGTTTAAGTTCTGTACTTGCACTATCGTAAGATGCGTAACCGTAACCCATCGCATCGGTGTCGTTCATAGGAACTTGCTGATTACCATTTAAGGCGAAAGTGATGATGCTCGTTGTATCTGGCACTATTTGTGCGCGGAGCTCGCCGTCTGCAAATGCTTCAGTGTGGAGGTTGATATACCAATCCCCGTCCATTAAATCAGCGATCGAGCTTTCATCAAGGTCGGTAATAGCCACTTCATACATACCTTCACTTGTTGCTTCAAAAGCGAATGCAACGTCGCCATTCTCACCCAAATCACCATCATGAATGTGCGCAGCACTAAACCCTTCTACTGAGCTTGCATCTAGCGTTGCACGAAATTGCATTAAACTTTCATCAAGCTCTACGGTTGCTGTGGCGGTTTGCATTGAGTTATTCATTGGTACTTCTTGCTTGCCGCTCAAAGTGACAGAGTAGGTTTGGCTGGGACTGAATTCTTGTACTGGGGGAGGGGTAATCACTTCATTATCGTCGTCATCATCACTACAAGCAGTGACTAGGAGTAAGCTGCTTACCAAGAGTATGTATTTCATCGTTCTTCCTTATATCTAAGTATGTTCGGACGGTACGACGTGTCCATTTCAATAAGGCTTACGACAGGTGTTTAAAAAGCGATCACAAAAGGTTATTAAAAAGTTAAAACACACCCCTTTAGGATTGATTTTTGACGAATTTAAGAAGTAAGAGTTAGATAGCAATTACATGCAAAGATAATTTGAACAGTTATAGCAGTTTAATTTAGTGCTGATAGGTTTTGATATAGGTACGGGTTATGCATTAGTTTTTTAATTACTTAGTAAAACGTCAAAAAATTCGCGATAGGAAAACTATGCAGTTAACTTCATACACATCTTCATTACTAACAGAGCCATTATTGGATCAGCAAAATAAAAAATTGGACCAGCAGAATAAAAATGAGCTAAACCCAGCAAGTGAAAAAGCAACAAACCTTCAAAACTCAAAACAACAAGCAACTGATGTCGATTCTGATCCTGAAGTAGAGGCTAAATCGAAAACATCACAAACACAACAAGAGCTAGTAGCTAAAATAAAGGAGTTACAAAATAAGATTAATAGTTTAAAAAGTAACGAAGAGCTAGCTCCAGAACAACGAGAAAATGATTTATTTGAACTTAATAAACAGCTTGATGAAGAAATCAATGCAGTTCAGCTTACAGTAAAAAGGAATGTTTCTACGATGATTAACTCTTTATTCGCACCTACGTCCAGTACTCACTCTGGTATGCTGTTCAATAATAAAGCATAAGTTTTAAAGTTAAGTGGTAGTCTTTTCAGATATGTTTTGTTAGAAAGCATTGTTTCAGCATCAAGCTACAAAATTTTATCGCTATAACTATAGGCAGAGTACTGGTAATTTGTAGTTGCTTTGCCAATTGCATATTCATACGTTCGCTAAATAACATACTTTATAAGTGAATGTATGAGAATACACATAAAAACAAATAGGAAGAACCATTTAGTGTGAATCGTTATAGGTGACCCGCGTTTGGCTGTTCTTATCATGGTTACTGGGTAATTATATTCAACAAGTGTTTTGAATAGTTCAGGATGCTCTATACTCCAGTCATTTAAAGGAATCGAGTTACCATAACGAGTTTTGAAAATAACAGAAAATAGGTAGGCTCGTCTTGGCTCTGGGTCGTTAATATCGTAGCCGCTTTTGGAGCGTGTGAAATTCCATACGGCTTCAACATTAAGTAAATCCTCTCTTTCAAGTGTCCGTGCTTTTCTGTCATCAAATAAAAGAGCTGGTAAGTAAATTTGTTCTTGGTTAATTTTAATTTCGCATAGTGGGGACTCTTGAATAAAGTAACGTTTATTGGCAATAAACATCTGAATTAAAAAGTAACTAAGATAGGTAATGATCGCGGCGCCAATAGCGACCGCACCGGATTGTGTTTGCCAAACAAGTAGACATGCAATAATGAATACAGCAGCTGTGATTATTTTTGCTTTTAATCTTTGTGCATTAGGTAAGGGCACAGCACATCTTAAAATCGGTATCTCAGGCTGCACTTTTGTTTTTATTAAAGTCTGAAAAAAGATGGATTTAAAATTGTCGCGTGTTAATTCAATAGTAGGCGCTTCCATGTGTCCTCGTTTAAAAATCAAGCATTTGAGATAAAATAGCAAAAACAGAGTTTTATTATCAACTAAAGTGTTAACTATCGTTTGTTATTTATAAAGAGTTTATTATCTTAACACTGCTCCCTTGAAAGTGAGTATGCTTTGTCATTCAAAGTTGTTCACTCTAGCTTAGCTATTCGTTATATCCTTTACAAAACCTGATTACCTCTTTTTTCATAAGCTAAAACATATCTAAACGTTGAAAATTTTTTTGTGTACTCGTCATCAACTAACCACTCAAAATATAAGAAGAAATTTTTCAGCTGTATGCCATTTAGGAAGTTCCAGTATGAAAGTTATACAAATTTTCACTAAAACACTATTGCGAACTATTACCGTTTAGATTAATATGCTGACCATCAAGAGAAATGAGAGTGGTTTGCATTCATGTATATCTGTTTATGCCATGGTGTGACTGATAAAAAAATCGAACAAACTATTGATGATGGCGCAATGACGATGCGCGATCTGTCAAAAGAGCTACAAGTGGGTAGCCAATGTGGTAAATGTTGCGGTTGCTGTAAAAAGATTCTTAACCGTAAACTCATTGAAATCGCAGACATTACAGAGCAAGTAGCATAATTACTTGCTCTTAAACGTGTTTATTTAACTATTTTTCTTACCTTTCTGCCTTATCTTTATTACTTCGTACGCGTTTTATTTGCTTTTAACCTCCTCATTTATTAGGGTTATGTCAAAGCAATGTGTGTATCACACAGTCACGGGTAGGAAGCCATGATAATTGACTCTCCCAAATATCTTTTTTGTGCAATTTTTTTTATGATAGTGGCAGGCTGTGCGCAATTACCTTCTCGAGAGTCTATCCAACCAAGTTATGCTATTAAAGCTGATACACCCAGTACAATAGGAGATGCAGTGGGGAATGTTCATCCTGGTTTATCAGGGTTTTATCCTTTAGTAGATGGAGTCGATGCCTTTGTCGCAAGGTTGGCGCTCATTGATTCTGCAGAGCACACCATTGATGTGCAGTATTATTTATATCACAGGCAGCAAACAACAATTTTATTCACCGCTTTTTTACTCAAAGCGGCTGATCGCGGCGTAAGAGTAAGATTATTACTTGATGACTTATCTCAAGCCGATAGTGAAATTGATTTAGCAGCGTTGGCTGTCCATCCCAATATCGAAGTGAGATTGTTTAACCCGTTTCCTAATCGCCGCTTTAGAGCATTGGGTTTTGTGAGTAATTACAGCCTGCTTTCAAGACGAATGCATAACAAAAGCTTTATTGTTGATAATAAAGTTTTTATTACTGGCGGCAGAAATATTGGTAATGCATATTTTTCCGCGGAAGATCACTCAGAGTTTATTGATTTAGACGTAATGAGCGCAGGTGACATTGTACCCAAAGCATCAAAAGCGTTTGATTTATATTGGAATCATCAATTATCGTACCCCGTTGAAGATTTGCATGGTAGTCGTGATGAACAATCTCTTGTTAATATCACAGAAAGCTTACGAACCTATGTTTTGCAAAACCAAGACAGCAACTATGTAGAGCAACTTCGTGAAAGTGAGTTTGTGAAGCGTTTACAAAACGATGAGATCCAGTTTGATTGGCAAGAGTCGACTTTATTCTTCGACCACCCTGATAAGCTGCTCAATGATGTGAGTGAAAAATCAGCTAATATGTCGCCATCTTTATTCAAAGAGATGGGCCAACCAGAGCATAAAGCAATTATAGTCTCACCATATTTTATCCCTAAAGAGCAGGGCGTTGAGTTGCTAACCAGTTGGGTAAAAAAAGGGGTAGATGTTATCGTACTGACTAACTCATTAGCAGCGACTGATGTTTCTGCTGTGCATGCGGGTTACAAGAAGTATCGTGCAGATTTAATTCGTGGTGGCGTTAAACTTTGGGAATTAAAACCTAGCGACTTAGTTGCTATTAAACGCAAAGCAGGGCGTAAGGTGACGGGCTCATCACAGGCAAGCCTTCATGCAAAAACGATGACGATCGATGATAAGAAAATTTTCGTTGGTACTATGAATCTCGATCCGCGCTCTTTTGACCTAAATACTGAAATGGGCGTATTAATTAATAGTGAAAAACTCAGTCATTTTTTAGCGCACTGGGTTGATAAAAAAATGCCAGACTATGCTTGGAAAGTAGAATTGAAGAATCCAAACGATGACCAGCTAATTTGGCTTGATACAGTAAACAACAAACAGTTTGAAAAAGAACCACAAACCTCATCATGGCGGCGTTTTCAAGTTTGGTTTATATCGCTGTTTCCGATTGAGGATGAACTCTAGTTATAACTGCAAACCTAATCTTCGGCCCAAGTTTTTTAGTTGGGCTTTTTTGTATTCATACTTTAGTTGTTAACATTTTCGGGATAAAAAATGCCAATTGAGCGTACACGTGTAAGTTTAATATATTCAAGTGCTTAGCATCATTAAGAAAATTAAATATAAAAAAATGTTAAAAAAACTGGTTGGACCAATTGATCTATTGTTCAATTTATGACGTAATGTAGGTATTACTATCTGGTCGGATGAGTTTATTATGAGCTTACGTACAAAATTAAAAAAAGTATTACCTAGTATTTCAATTACAGAACAAGAAGCGTTAGATGCGGGTGATGTTTGGTTAGAAGGTTCAATCTACCAAGGTAAACCTGATTTCGATGCACTTCGTGATGTTCCAGCTGCGAAGCTGAGTGCTGAAGAGCAAGCATTCTTAGATGGTCCAGTGAAAGAATTATTATCAATGATTGATGATTCTGAAATTCAAAACGGTGTTCATCTACCTGATTACATTCTTGATTTCTTGAAAAAAGAGCGCTTTTTCTCGCTTATCATTCCTAAATCATTCGGCGGTTTAGAATTCAGCCCTTACGCAAACTCAACAATCGTTGCGACTATCGCGACAAAGAGTTCTGCGGTTGCGGTAACCGTGATGGTTCCTAATTCATTAGGCCCAGGTGAGCTATTACTGCACTTTGGCACTAAAGAGCAACAAGATCACTACTTACCACGCCTTGCTAATGGTCGTGATATTCCATGTTTCGCACTAACTAGCCCAGAAGCGGGTTCAGATGCGGGTGGCATTCCAGATATCGGTGTTGTTAAACGTGGCCAGTTCAATGGCGAAGAAGTGTTAGGTTTAGAAATTACTTGGGACAAACGCTACATCACACTCGCGCCAATTGCGACAGTGTTAGGTTTAGCATTCAAAGTAGTTGACCCTGATGGTTTACTCGGTGGCAAAGAAAACCTAGGTATTACCTGTGCGCTTATTCCTAAAGATCACCCAGGTGTTGAACTTGGAAATCGTCACGATCCTATGGGTATCCGTTTTTATAATGGTACGACACGCGGCGAAAAAGTATTTGTACCAATGGACTTCATCATTGGTGGTCAAAAGAATATCGGTCGTGGCTGGCAAATGCTGGTTAGCTGTTTAGGTGCAGGCCGTGGTATCTCGTTACCGGCACTAGGTGTTAGCTCATCGCAAGTTGCATTTAAAGGTGCTTCTGAGTACGCAGCAGTACGTGAGCAGTTTGGTCTTGCGATTGGTCAATTCGAAGGTATCCAAGAAAAGCTCGCTGATATTGCGGGTAAAACGTATCTTCAAGAAGCGATGCGTGTATTAACAACAGAAGGTTTAGGCATGGGCTTAAAACCATCTGTAGTCACGGCGATTGCTAAATACCATATGACAGAAATTGGTCGTAACGTGCTTGATTCAGCAATGGATATTCAAGCGGGTAAAGCGATTCAAAATGGTCCACAAAACACATTAGCAAGTGGTTATGTTGCACAACCAATCGCAATCACGGTTGAAGGTGCAAACATTCTTACTCGTAATCTAATGATTTTTGGTCAAGGTGTAATGCGTTGTCACCCATATCTACAAACTATGGTTGAGTCTATCCACAGCGAAGACAAAAATGCAGATAAAGAATTCAACAGCATCTTACGTAAAACAGTGGGCTACAGCGTAGCTAACAGTTTGCGTGCTTTCCGCTTAGGTGTATTACCGTTTACTGCGGGTGCTAAATCGTCATTACCAGAAGTACGTGAATACGAAAAAGCAGCACATAAACTATCTGCAAAACTTGCAGTTTACGCTGACTTCTCATTATTAGTACTTGGCGGCAAGCTTAAACAAGCAGAAATGTTATCTGCACGTTTAGGTGACGTAATGAGTTTCTTATACGCAGCGATGGCGTCGATTAAATACTACGAGCAAAAAGTAGCAAGCAGTGAACGTGAGCAAGCCGCACCTTACTTCCATTATGCGACTCGCTTTGCACTACAAAGCGCAGAAGAAGCATTGCATAAGTTTTTAGATAACTTCCCTGCAAGTGGTACTCGTAAGTTTATGCGTTTCATTACGATGAACTACTCAATGAAAATGCCTAAAATCAGCGATGATTTAATCCGTGAACTTGCGACTCAAGCGCAAATGGATACCGCATTTAAAGCGCAAATCACTCATTTGGTTAAACCAATTGAAGGTGATGGTCATTACATCAATGAGCAAGCGTACAAAGCGAAAATGGCATGCCTTGATTTACTTGCAAAAGTTAAAAAAGCACTGCGTGCTAAAACAATCAAGCCGGGCGTTCGTTTTGCAGAAACACTTGATAATGCACTTGTGGCAAGTGTTATTAACGAAGAAGAGTATGCAAAATTGATTGACTACAACAAGAAACGTGAAAAAGCGATTCGTGTTGATGAGTTCGACTTTGATATGAACTTGCTTGATGACAATGCAAAGCCAGTTAACCCACTTAAGAGTGTGGTAAACGAGTAATTCAACAATGCAAGTCCTGAGCAGTATTAGGACTTTATCTTCGAAAACCCGTGCTTAGCACGGGTTTTTTTATTGCCTAAACTTCCCGTAAAAATATACGCAATCTGAGTAAGCTAAATAGAGAATAGAAGCATTAGAATCGTTACACACATAGAGACCGCTTATAAAATGCGCGCATTATCACAGACTATAATGGTTATGTGAGTACTCAACGCAACTATGACCCATTTGGTAAACCACGTTTAGCCAGTGGTGGCTTAATGCCGGTTGGAAACGTAAAGCTAAATGACTTAGCAGATGCAAAAACACGACGTGGCTTTACTGATCACGAGCATTTGGATGATATTGAGCTTATTCATATGAACGGTCGGGTGTACGATTATAACCTTGGTCGGTTTATGTCAGTTGACCCTGTTATTCAAAGCCCAACGAATAGCCAGAGTATTAACCCTTATTCATATATTATGAATAACCCTTTAGCGGGAACTGACCCAACAGGGTATTCTGCAGTCTGTGCTTCTAGCGGGACGTGCCCCATAGATACGGTTGTAACAACCGAGAGTGGCGGGAAAGTAGCAGTTAAAATGACTGAGGCTGCTTTTAAAAAGTTAAGTCTCTGATACAAAAGAATGGAAGTTTTTCAATAAATATTACAGCGAAGAATAAAGGAGCAATTAGTGATATTGGTAATCTCAAGGAAGGAACTCAAGGTTCAAATAGCGGCAATAGCATAGGCCAAATGAGTGCCTCTTCTCAAGACCAGCCTCTTGATACTCGAATTCAATCACGACCTACAGAAGGTAAAATTGGCAAGTATAGCCAAGATCCAAATGCAGGAGATAAAGAATTCCAGAAAATTTTGCTTAGGTCTCGTGGAGATATTGCAGCAGAAATTGAATTGGCAAAAGCTAATAAAGATAGAGCTCGTTTAGGGTTGGAAGTTGGAGTTGCAATTTATCAAGATGGAGATGGGTATACCGCTTCTCGACCCAGTACAGATGTACCAACTGGAAAAGCTATTGGAAGTAATCATTTGAATTTAATTGATGCATCACCAGTTCCAATTAAAAATGCGAAGGCAATCGTTATATATAACCCTTATAAAGTGCGTTCAGTAAAAGCTCGATATGAAAATTATATGCGATTATCTAAACGACTGAACGCTCCCGTATATGTAACATCCATGTACTCACGAAGTGAAGTATTTATTCACTCAGATGTAAAAAATGATAGGAGCAACAAATGACAAAAAAAATTATACTTATAACTTTTTTACTGACTTTTATTAGCTGTAAAAGCTATGGAGAGTTGACAGTCAATGAAGTAATTTCAAGAGCTGAAGAGTTAAACGGCAAAAAAGTCACGATAAATGGTTTTTTTAGTGCTGGGATTTTCTATGAAAATAGAGATGCATATGAGAACTTCACCGCAGAGTTTTTAAAAGTTCCTATACTTGGTGAGTGGAAAGAAGGGTACTATAAGCATTGCAAGTCAAAAAATGTTTTAATTACAGGTGTTTATACCAAATTGGATTTGAAGGGGGAATTGGGTAACTATTTATTTGATATTACTGAATTTAGACCGGTGGACTTACCTGATATTAATTGCTTAGACTTTTTAGAGCCGTGGGACTAACTCAGGCTAGATAAAACTATGCTCTCAGGATTCTTGCTGCGAGCTGTTTGTGGCCGAGTGATCCCATTTTAAGTATAAAGATAGAATTAATAAAATCTTGATTTTTATTTTCTCAGGCGTTAGAAGTTTTTATGCATTCAAATATCAACTAAATGAAACAATAAATGAATAAATTTTTAGTATTTTCAATCGTTGTTTTTGTTTTAATAAGTTGTCAGAGTCAAGGAGCTCTTTCTGTTAATGAGTTACTCAATAAGCGTGATAAGTATAATGATCATCAAGTAACGGTGGAGGGTTTTTTCGGTTTTGACACTATTTATAGTAATAGAAATGACTATGATAATTTTGGAGATCACTTCCTTTTTGTTTCAATAAAGGGCGAAGGTAATGAGCAATTTTTTACAGAATGTACTGAGCAGGAAGCAATATTGACAGGGACTTTCAGAAAAGGGAAATCAGATGGAGGTACTAGAAACTATTTACTCCATATTATTGAATTCAGGCCAGTAGATTCACCAAAAATTAATTGTTTGAAGCTTTTGGAAAATTAAAAGTTATTAAGTGCGCAGTCAACCCCAGCAGAACTGCGCACTTACTAGCAGCAGACTGTGCAATCTGTGTTAGTGCCACTATGTAGTGGCGCTGGCTCAAGTAGCTTGCTCTGCTGTTTTAAAGTGACATGGCTTACTGAGATAGTATGATAACTTTGATACTTTTCTGCAATATAGCGATTCTGAAGTTGTACAATTTTCTTTAAATTATGAGGAAGTAAAGGAAATAAAGTGTTTTTCTCAAAAGAAGGTAACGTTGTGTGCTGAGCATTTAGAAAGTTTGGATTTTATGACGTAAAAAGCAGGGCTATCTTGACAGTGAATAAGGTATTCACATATTTAAACTTTAAAAAAGAAGTGCAGCTGTTTAAAGATATCTCAAGTGCTGGGGATTTAGTATATGGTTATAGTCGAGTTTTGCGGAGTGACTATTTACCTATTACAGAAAACAAAGTGCAAAAAAACTATTTGGCGGTATATCGGTAACAGTTGAAAGTGAAGAAGCTAAGTGGTTAGTACAACCAGAAGACATAGAACAAGGAGCAATTAAGGGCTTATACCCTCTAAATTATTTGAATTATCAAGATTTTAGTATCTTACAGGAATATTCAGGCGGCTTTTTTGATAGCCAAGATAGAGCTGGTAATATCTTATTAATAGATCAGCAATCTCAAAAAAAGTTGTCTGATATATCGTCATTGAAAAAGTTCACACATTTTTCTGAAACATAGTAATGCAAGGTATTTGAGCTACATTTATCTGTGCAAACCTAAACCACAGCTAAAGTAACCTTAATTGAGTCCAAAGTCTTATAGTGAAGTGACCCCCAATAGTTGAATATTCCAATCACTGGGGGGTCTTTTATGTCTACATATAGTAGAGAGTTCAAACTAGAAGTAGCAGCTCAAGCCGATATCAAAGGTTCGCGGCTGCTTTTTGGTCTTCCCATACTTTCTCTATAAAAGTTATTACTAACTAAGTTCATTTTTTGGTTTCATTTTTTCTCACACACCTAAAATACAATTGAAATGATAATTATTTTTAATTAATCTCTTGCTCTTTTATAGGTACAAGGAAGGAAAATGAAAATTAAAAAATTGGTTTTACTAATATCAGCTGCATTTGTTACCACACAAGCCGTGTCGCAAACTCAAAAGCAGCCAAGCAAAAAAGCACTTTCTGATATTGAAGTGATAGAGGTTTTAGGGCGAAGCGCGCAAACAACATTCTCTGATTACAGTTATTCAGTTACCCGCACTGCTGCTGATATTCTTGAGATCCCACAATCAGTAAGCGCAGTAACCAAGGAGGTGATACAGGATCAAGCAATGATGCGCTTAAACGATGTTACATCTTTTATTAGCGGCGCGAATGAATACTCTGTGTATGATGACATTACAATTCGGGGGTTTCGCAGCCAAGACGATCGCCGCGTCAATGGTATGCGTACTCATAATAACTTTTGGAATCAAACCTTAATTGCTCATGTTGAACGTGTCGAAGTAATTAAAGGGCCTGCTTCTGCTGTATTTGGTGATGCAAGCCCTGGTGGCACGGTTAATACAGTAACTAAAAAACCGCTTGGTGAAAGCCGCCATAGCATTAGTGCTCGCTTTGGTAGTTATTCTGATAAATATGTCGCATTAGACACAACAGGCAAGGTAGCTAGCAATGATCGTTGGCTTTATCGATTTAATGCTGGCTACGAAGATTCAGAAACGTTCAGAGATAATATTTTTAATGAGAGTTTATTACTCTCACCCAGTTTTACATATTTACTAAGCGACGATACTAAAATTAATGTTGAGGTGGTTTACTCTGACAGCAAGGGGTTACTCGACCGCGGTCAACCCAATTTACGTAACGCGACCGATTTATCTCAGGTGCCTATATCTTTATCGTCAAATCAGCCAGGGGATAAGCTAGATACAACCTCGTTATCATCAAGTGTGACTTTAGATCATCATTTTAATGATTACTGGTCATTGGGTTTTAAATACATGTATTTAGATAGTGAACAAAAGCTGGTTGAGCATCGTGCAGCGACATATGTTGATGGATCAGACTCCGTATTTAATGTTTGGTATACAGACCGTGATATTGATGCCGATTCAGATAATGTGACTGCTTACATAACAGGTAAAGTTTATACCGGTGATGTTGAGCACAATATTGTCATCGGTGGCGATTACATTGATAACCATAAACTCAATACGCAACGAATGAGTCGCTCAGCAGGTACATTTGATATTTTAAACCCAACCTATGAGCAACCCGACATAGCAAGTTACAATTTAGGCGACCGTTTTGAATTTGGTGGTGGATTAAAGAGTAACGGCCTTTACATTCAGGATCATATTAAATTCGATGACTGGTCAATTTTAGCCAGTGTACGTCGCGAAGATTATAAGTTAACTGACCTAAATGGCAATGAAAGTTCAGACAGTGATTTTTTACCTCGCTTAGGTGTTGTTTATAATCTTACTCAAGACTCAAGTGTCTATGCCAGTTGGGTAACCGGCTTTGAACCCCCATCCACATTTTTAAATACCGAAGAGCAAGGTGGGCCATTTGGACCAATCGATAGTTACCTCTACGAAATTGGTTATAAGGCAAAGTTATTTGACGAAAAGGTGTTGCTAACAACGTCCATCTACCAAATAACAAAACAGAATGTATTAGTGCAAGATTTTGCCCGTTCACAGCAATTAGGTTATCGAGTTTTTCGTCAAAGGGGTGAGGAACAAGCCACAGGTTTCGAAATCGATATTAACGGGCAGCTCTCTGATAATTGGTTAGTGATTGCTAATTACGCCTACAATAGGGCGGAAATAACTGAAGACACGAATACGCTTTTAATTGGTAAACAAAAAGAAAATGCACCAAAAAATTCAGCCACACTATGGAGTAAATATAGCTTAAACGATACATGGCAGTTAGCGGTGGGGGCAAGTTATGTTGATAAGCGCAATACAACCGACGAAGCTGTTTTGCCATCGTATACACTGTTGCAAGCAGGTGTATATTTCAAGAAGCCAAGTTGGAATGTTGCATTGCTTGTTGATAATGCACTCGATAAACAGCACTGGAGTGGTGGTTATGGTTACGGGCAGTTATTTGTGGGTGATCCACGTACCGTCAGTTTGACCGTAAACTACACGTGGTAGCACATAACGAATAGGCCTTAATAGGCCTATTTTTTTATTAGTTTGCCTGACATAATCTGGCTGTGTATTTTTATATTGTTTGTTGATGTCAGAATTTTATTCTTTATTAAAAAATAACTATCAAGATATTGAAGTTATTAATGTGATTAGCACTCTATGGAGCGGCTGTGGCGAAATTATTCGTTGTCGATTAGACGGTGAAACGCGGGTTATTAAATTGATTTCTATGCCTGATTTCATTGAACACTCGCGAATTGAGCAAAGTCAATTTGCCCTAGCCAGAAAGCAGCAATCTTATTTAGTTGAATACAATTGGTATAAGCAATACAGCTCATCTTTACCAGACCAAGCTGCCGCCATTCCTTGTTTTAATCTGATACAGAAGCAAAATCAATTTGCTTTAATTTTTGATGATTTTACAGCGTTTGGCTATCAGCAAGCTCAAGACCACACTCAACATATTCATGCAATACTTAAATGGTTAGCGCACTTTCATGCTTTTCATTTATCAACCCCAAGCGAGGGGTTATGGCCCAGAGGCAGTTATTGGCATTTAGCCACGCGTCCTGATGAATACGCGCGAATGCCCGACTCACCTCTTAAAGCCGCAGCTGTACATATTGATTGCGCACTTTATAAATGCAAATATCAAACACTAATACATGGGGATGCAAAGCGTGCTAATTTTGCTATCAACTCACAGACTAATCATGTACTTGGTTATGACTTTCAATATGTTGGAAAAGGGGTTGGCGTTATCGATGTAATGTACTTTTTGGGAAGTTGTTTAAATGAGAGCGCACTAAAGTTAAATGCGCATACCTACCTAAATCGATATTTCGCAGAGTTAAATACAGCACTTAAACAGTATCAGGGCACTATAAACGCAGACGATTTGATCAGTAGTTGGCGTGAACTGTGGTGTTATGCATGGGCTGATTTTTATCGGTTTTTAGCAGGTTGGAGCCCTCAGCATGTAAAGATAAATGGTTATATGCAAAACCAATTCAATGAATACCTGAACAAAAATAAGGAATACGATGAATAAGCCTATTCGTTTTGCCATTATTGGCTGTGGAGCGGTAACTGAGGTAAAAAGTGGCCCAGCTTATCAGCAAGTAAACGGTATTGAACTTATTGGCGTTACACGCAGAGATTTAAACAAAGCGCATGATTATGCTACACGCCATACTGTACCCAAAGTATTCGCAACTAATAGCGAGCTAATAAACGATGAAATGGTTGATGCTGTTTATATAGCAACGCCACCCGATAGTCATAAAGAATTGGCGCTTCAAGTTGCCAAAGCAGGCAAACCTTGCTGCATAGAAAAGCCACTCGCTCCTAGTTACGAAGAGAGCTATGCAATTGTTGAGGCGTTTAAAGATGCTAAGCAACCATTATTTGTCGCTTACTATCGACGCTCTTTACCACGGTTTAATAAGGTTAAAGAACTTATTCAAAATGGCCAAATTGGCCAAGTACGCCATGTAAGTTGGCACTTAAGTAAAGTGCCAAGTGAGCTTGATTTGTCTGGTGAATATAATTGGCGCACTGATAAACGTATTGCTCGTGGTGGCTACTTTGATGACTTAGCGAGTCATGGCTTAGACTTATTCGCTTACTTACTGGGCGAGTTTACTCGGGTTCATGGTTTTAGTTCAAATCAACAGGGATTATACTCAGCATTTGATGCTGTTACGGCTCATTGGCAGCACAGTTCTGGTGTGACAGGTGTTGGCAGTTGGAATTTTGCCTCTGCTAAGCGTTTCGATGATGTGGTTATTTATGGTAGCAAAGGTGAAATACGCTTTAGTGTATTTGATGAAAAACCAATTGAGCTCAATAACCTTGCTGGTAAGTGTAAATTTTCCATCGAAAACCCCGTTCATATTCAACAGTTCCATGTTGAAAATATAGCGAGGTTTTTTGACCAAGGGGCGCCACACCCATCGACAGGGGAATCCGCACTTCATACAAGCTGGGTAATGGAACAAATTTTAGCTAATTAATGCACATAAGCATTATTAAATGCCTCAATAATGACTTTTTGCTCAGGAGCTGGAAACAGCTCCGATAGCCGCTTGCTAATAAGAGTTTTGACTCTTTCACTTTGAAGAGCACGGTCAAATAACGCAATGGCTTGTCTTCCTTGCGGCGAAGGTGAACATGCTATATAACCAAAAACAGCTGCTTGATCAGGCTCAATGGTTAAATAACGTATTTTATCCGTACTAGCAGCGCGTTGATATCTGTCTATAAACACGTCTCTATATTCAATAATGGCATCTATTTTGTTTTGAAAGAGCATCTGCCCCAAACGACTCGCATTGGTTGCGCCTTCAAGTTTAAAAAAGTGTTTTTCATTATTTTTAATAAAGGTATCTATATCTACGGAATACGAGCGCCCACTTGTTATGCCAATTGTGAGGTCGTAGTCATTGATTGCTTTTTCCAGTGACAGTGAATCAGGTAAGGTAGGCATATTAAATACAATGAGCCTATTTGCAGGAAATGCCATAATTGGGTGGCGAGTAAATAGGGCGTTAGCCTCTCGTTCAGGCGTTTTTAACTTATTGTATAAGCAAACATCAGGAAGCATACTGAGTTGTTTCCACTCTCGTAATCTGCTTGCGGGAACAAACTGGATGTTTATTTCATCTTGTATTTCTTTTACAGCTTCGAGTAAGAAAATTGTTGCTTCATTTCTCGGCTTACCACTGGCTTGCGGAATAAAGTCATCCATCACTTTTATTTCTAAAGGCTCAGAATTAGCTGTCGGACTTAAAAAAGCGAGGTTAAATAGTATTAAAAAAACGAGCGAATGTATTTTCATGCTACGTTGATACCTAAAAATTAAATAAATTGTGATGTTGTGCCACACCAGTTTGTTGCAAAAAAATTAATATTTCGGCCTTTTGATTAATATTAGACCTATTAACGAAATTAATGCAATAACAACGCATTTTTTGCGGTAGCGCGGGCTATTATACGCTAAAATAGGCGTAATTTATTTCATTTAGGTTCTACTTATGTCTATTAATGTAATTACTCATCCGTTAGTTCAACACAAACTTGGCCTTATGCGTGCAGAAGGTATTAGTACAAAAAGTTTCCGTGAGCTGGCGTCTGAAGTAGGTACTTTGCTTACTTACGAAGCAACTAAAAACCTACCACTAGAAAGCGTGCAAATCACAGGATGGGATGGTTCAACATTAGATGTAGAGCACATTAAAGGTAAAAAAATTACTGTTGTGCCAATTTTACGTGCCGGCCTTGGCATGATGGATGGCGTGATGCAATTATTACCCGCTGCAAAAGTGAGTGTTGTGGGTCTTCAACGTAACGAAGAAACACTCGAGCCAGTGCCTTATTTTGAAAAGTTAGTTGGCAAAATTGATGAGCGTTTAAGCCTTGTTATTGACCCAATGCTGGCAACAGGTGGCTCAATGATCGCCACTATCGATATGTTGAAAAAAGCAGGCTGTAAAGATATTAAAGTGATTGTATTAGTGGCAGCCCCCGAAGGCGTAGAAAAAACCCTTGCGGCACACCCTGATGTTGAAATTTTCACCGCATCATTAGACAGTCACTTAAACGAAAAAGGATATATCATTCCAGGCTTAGGAGATGCCGGTGACAAGATTTTTGGCACAGTGTAAGGCGCTCACGTGGAAAATCATCAACCATTTTCGTTAAAAACCATTCTTACCGGCGCGCAAATGCTGTTTGTAGCATTTGGCGCTCTGGTACTTGTGCCCTTACTGACAGGCCTTGATCCCAATGTGGCTTTATTTACCGCAGGTTTAGGGACTTTACTGTTTCATATGGTTACCAAAGGCCAAGTTCCTATCTTTTTAGCATCGTCTTTTGCTTTCATTGCACCCATTATCGCCTCGGTACAAATGTGGGGCATTCCTGCAACAATGGGCGGTTTAATGGTGGCGGGCTTTTGTTATTTTGCGCTTAGTTTAATTGTAAAGTTTAAAGGCGTAAATGCTCTGCATAAAGTGTTACCGCCTGTGGTTGTTGGCCCTGTGATTATGGTCATTGGTTTAGCTTTAGCGCCAGTCGCTGTGAACATGGCAATGGGTAAAACTGGTGATGGCAGTGCGCAATTAATCCCTTATGAGCAAGCTATTTGGGTTTCAGCTTTATCATTACTGGTTACGCTGATTTTTGCTGTATGGGGTAAAGGTGTATTTAAACTCATTCCTATTCTTGCCGGTGTGGTCGCAGGCTACCTCGCTTCGTTATTTATAGGTATTGTTGAATTTAATGCGGTCACTCAAGCGAACTGGTTTGCAGTACCGGCATTTACCTACCCTGAGTTTAAGTGGCAAGCTATTTTGTTTATGGTACCTGTGGCAATAGCGCCAGCCATAGAACATATTGGCGACATGATGGCAATTAGCCAAGTAACGGGTAAAGACTATTTGAAGAAACCGGGTTTACATCGCACTTTATTAGGTGATGGCCTCGCTACCTCCGCGGCATCGGTTTTTGGTGGTCCACCTAATACAACGTACTCTGAAGTAACGGGGGCGGTAATGCTTACCCGTAACTTCAATCCACGGGTGATGCTTTGGACTGCTATTATTGCGATTGTGCTCGCTTTTGTAGCAAAAATGGGTGCAGGTTTACAAACTATTCCGGTGCCTGTGATGGGCGGCATTATGATTTTACTCTTTGGCTCTATTGCCGTGGTTGGTTTAAATACCTTAGTAAAATCGGGTGAAGACCTTACCGCGCCTCGCAATCTGACTATCATCGCACTGATTTTAGTGTTTGGTATTGGTGGCATGCATATCGGTGGTAACGAGTTTAGTTTGCAAGGTGTGAGCTTATGCGCAATCTTGGGGATTATCTTAAATGCTGTTCTCCCCAAAGCAGTGCAACAACCTGATTAGAATTTAGAAACTGCTTGAATATTGCACCAAAAAAGCGCGTTAAATATGCGCTTTTTTTGTAACTATTTAAAAAATAAGGAATTATAAAACTGGTCTACTAACTGCATTTATCTCTATGTCATACTGGTAGGAGCGATTATGCAAGAGGCAAATGTTGTGGATATTACCCCGTTTT